>OFFC01000442.1_pt1 | contig 31789 bp, 26 predicted proteins | sample 1521271 | NCBI WGS metagenome assembly OFFC01 (sample SAMEA3504123, study PRJEB24116) | mouse gut metagenome | biome: mouse gut; feature: mouse-associated habitat; material: faeces | place: Denmark | collected 2011 | reverse complement strand
TTCCGGGCTGTGGTCTGCCTTGCCTGTATCCTTGTCTGGTTACTTTGACGGTTTTCAAACAGACTCTAGGACAATTTGTTTATAAAGCAACTCTTCTTCGGATTTCGGTATCTGCTGTGGGGAGTGCATATTCTAAAAGCTTATCAGAGATGCAAACAGCATCTGGAGGGAGAAGATCAATTTCCCCACTCCACATAGCTGGATATGCAACAATTTCTCTCCTGCTTTTACCCTGGCCAATATAGTGCCTAATACCATCGTCGGAGAATTGGAGGTCGCTATCCAGCGCTTTCAAGGGTGCCAGCAGTTGTCGTTGCCGTTCAAAGGACAGACTGTCGGGCAGGATACCTTGTTCCGCCCAATCCAACAAATCAATAGCAGCAAAACGGTCTAAAACATCGTGATGACGCTTGTTCCAATAGTGCATCAGGCAGTCATGACAAGCACTCCCACATTTTGACGGGCAGTCGGCCAGCACCAATCTGGTTTCTTGAAACAGCTTTTTTGGCATATCGGCTAGGGCAGCGCAATATCCCGCTCCACTAGAAAGGCTGTCAAATAGGAATACATCTACATATGCTGTTTTTCCGTCTGGCGCATAACGTAGCCGATAACCACTTTTGATTTCATTAAACTCAATATCCAACAGCCGGCCACCAGCCAAGGTCATCGCTTCTGCCAAGGTTTGCCCAGCCCTGGTAATCCACAATCCCCGCACATCAATGTTGATTTTTGTGGAATCCAAAGCTATTTCATATACAACTAGATCTGTTCTAAACTGATGTCCAAGGAATACCGTAGCAATACCGCTTCCATCGTGGTGGCACTGATAGTACTTGTGAGGATGTCGATAGGGTTTCGGCAGTCTTTCCAGAGGAGTATTATTGTCCGCTGGAGCTGCAGCGCCACAGTCCATACAAACGGAAAAGCCTTTGGAGCCGACACCCTTGTTCACGATAATCAACGGGTCATCCGAGCGCCTAGAGAATCGCAAATGCGCAAAATCAGCGGGCATTTCCATTTCGCTATCTTTTGGCGTAATTGAATAGCAGGGCGTTTCTGCATAAGACATATCTGCAGTTGCGTATACTTCTTTTGCTTTTGTTCCGCTTATTGGCGCAAATCCCCATGGTTTCAATAAATGTTGCTTTTTAATATTGGAACTTCCACAGAACGGGCAAGTAGTCTGCAACTCAAGACCCATCCAGTTGCAGCTTTTTTCATCACAGAAATAGAGCGGTTTGAAGTACTCTCTACTTCCGAAATAGGGCCGTGCTGGATGCTCCTGCTCATTCGCAGCAAATTTTGAATGGAAACTATAAATTCCTCCAGTTTTATATGTCTTTTTATTGACTACAACGACACGGCCAGGTGCATATTCGCTGATAGCAAAATCCAAGGCCCGTTCCGGCTTCTCTTTAATCTCAGAGCCGTTATAGTCCTCAATATAGAATCCCACCACATCCCTGGGGAAAGAATATGTTGGGAAAACACCCCCCTCAAGGAACGAATCCAACAAAGCTTTTTCATCTCCATCATCGGTTCTATACTGCTCAGGAGCGTCTTCAACTTTTCCTTTGAGTGTAGCAAGTTGATCCAGGAAGCTCTTTTTATAATCAACTATCTGAAACGAGACGCCTTCTGGTATCAACGAGGTAAGATCATAGCTCAATGTGTGTGCGTCCGAGATATATTTTATAAAATCTTGATAGTAGTTGTCCAAAAACTGAAAAATACCAATCTGGTCCGCACTGATCCCAACCTTATCACAAAACTCTGTTGTGCAAATTACATTGAAGTGACGCTTGACAAGTTTTTCATTTGCCACATCAATCCAGGGAGTGCGCGGATCACCAGAAATAATTTTCTCTGGATTGTTGAAATAATAACCATCGTGAGGGCGGTTATCTGTATAGGTAACAATCGTGGAAATAGCTGCACTCCGCCGTCCGGCGCGTCCGGCGCGCTGCTGATAATTCTCACGGGCGGGCGGGATATTCCTCAGCCCCACAGCTGTCAGTGAACCAATGTCGATACCGACTTCCATGGTGGTCGTGCAACTCAGCACATCCACAGGGCGGTCATTTCCTGTATGAACATTTTGGAACCGCATTTCAAAATCCTCGGTTGTTGACCAAGTCTTTTGCTTCTGGTCTTTATGAGACAACTGTGCAGTATGCTCTTCGGTGTTTATCCGAGTCATCAACGCCTGAGGATCTCCATGAACTGCCCGTAGCACAGAGGTGCGCCAGAAATCTAAGCCGTGCAGTTCAATATCCGTCATAAGTGACGGGGTACCCTTCCCACAATGAGCACACTTTCCAAATACAGTAAATGGGAAGACCCCGCTGCATCGAGGACATTTGTACCATTCATGATCCTCCTCAAAGCGCAAAGTAACCATGTTTAAATTGAGGTACTTACAGGCTGTATTCTTTCCCTTAGCTAGGAAAAGCGAAAGTTGCTTTTTTATAACGTCGATCTGAGGAGTTGTAAATCCAGCAACTTCCAACATGGCACGGATACGAATCGGAAGTTTGTTTTCATCTTCTACTCCTAGTCTTGGATACGATGTGATTTTTTTACGGACATCATCGTCAATTTCAGATCCCAATGCATACTGTGAGGTCATGATTTCCATTGCCCATGCAGCAAATAGCTCCTTGAATTGATCCAATGTCAAGGGAACGTTTGCTGTTTGAAGCGCGTCTTCAATATCATCGAATATGTCGTCTTCATCGTTACAAGGTTCTAGCCAGCACAGAGCTGCATCGGTGAGTGAGCGGAAATTACTGCACATCTGTCTTAACAGGTGCTCATAGAACTGATCTGGGACAGATGTTGCAAAGCCTTGTTTTGCTGCGGCACGGTATTTAATTTCCCCCTTCTTCCGATCGTAATAATCGCCCATATCTTGCAACGCTTTTGCAAGATCTTTCTCGTCATCGCCATAGAAGAAACATAGTTTATGCTCATAAGCTACCTTCAAAAACACAACATATAAGAGGCTGAGCGTTGGATAACGATCCTCGCCATCTTTGGCCCACTCCTGTAGCTCTTTTGCAGCTAATGTTAGAGCTTTTCGCATGGCGTCTACATCTGCGGCACTGGTAAGATCCCGTGCTAATACGGCTGCTTGTTGTCGGCTATCAGAGAATAGTAGCACTTTTCTTCCTTGATTTACTAAATCACGATATTTCGGAACAGGTGGTTGAGCATAGAATTGTTCAAACACCACATTGTAGAAGGGCTCATTCCCTTTTGTGGAAAAATCCGTTGCAGCAAATCGCTGTTTGGCACATTTAGGGCAAGTCTTGAATGTACAGATATTGGGATGTTCTTTAGAGGGCGTTTGGCAATAAGCGACTGTAATATAGTTAGGTGCTCCGGTGTGGTCGTTATACCTATCTAGCTTTCCCGTGATGGCATTCAGCCAAGCTATTTGAATGTTTTTATGCTCGTCCTTTCTGTAGCTGCCGTCATCCGGCACAATATAAAAATGGATCTCCTTGATGCTATGATTTAGCTGAACTCCAGGAGTACTCCACACAAATGGTTCTGCACTATCACCATCATCCATATAGCCTCTGAGAAACAGCGCCCCACACGAGCGTTCATTGATTAGCTCATAAATCAATCCTCCACATTCACAACGCATCCCTGGCTTCTTTAGGTAAACATGTCCAAAGCTTAAATTCTGGTGTAACTTGGTGCAGTTAGGGTTGGAGCAGGCAAAAAGTCCTTGCATACCGCGGAACAGCATATGCAACCGGGCCGGATAAAGTACATTGCCACTGGCATTCTCCGCAAAGGGAGCAATGGCCAGCAGAACCTCTGTTGCCTTTTCCGCAACATCCTTGGGGGCCTCACGGAATGCTTCCTTTGCCAGTTCCACAAAACTGGATGCATTCCCACGGCTCTTCTGTATAATACGCAGCATGGGGTTACAAGTTTTCAAAGACTCATATAGCCAACATTTTATGGCGGCTTCATCAGCAAAACTATCAGGTATTGATATTCCTACACGCTTTGCAAAATCCTTGATTGCCGTAATTTTTTTGTCACCGTCCAACTGCAACGCATCCAGATCATAATCAAATAAAACCTTTGGATCAAATTCCGAGCCAGATATCACAACCGATTCCTCTGTTCCCCGTATCAAACGAAACCGATTATTCTGGAAGGTCTGTGCTGTCAGTTCGCAGGCGAAGCGATACACCTTTGTTTCCTCGATCTGTCCTGGAGGAACACTGGCACTTGTGAGAATGAATTGAACCCGGCTTCGATCAATGCTCAACTTGTGCAGGACCCTTCGTATCAGCAGAGCCACCTCTCCTCCGGAAGAACCGCGATACATATGTGCTTCGTCCAATACGAAAAGGAGTTTATTCTGCGGATCGCTGTCCAGCCAAACACGCGTATTGTCCCAGATATCCTTTTCAATCGGCCGCATTAGGATGTACTCCAGCATGGAATAATTGGTGATCAGGATGTCCGGGCAATACATCTGCATCTCCTGCCGAGTTACCAGTTCTGCGTCTTCCGCATCCGTTAAAACTGGCGCATTCATCTTCAATCGGTCAACAAATGCTGAAAAATCCTTCTTGGATGGAAGTTTCCCCAACTCGGCCAGTTTTGCCTTTACTTCATCACTTTGCTTTATAATATCTTTTTCATAAGTTCTTGCTAGATCTCTGTTTTTTCCTTTATCGCTATTCCCAAAATAAGGTGTGCGACCAGTGTACATCCCGAATTGGGGAACTCTTCCTTCCAGTTTCAACTCCCTAAGCAGATCGTGAAAACCACCTTGTCCATTGCCAATCATACGGCGCAATCGGCCCATCTGATCCGAAACCAGAGCATTCATCGGATAGAGCATGATAACCCGGACACCTCGCTGCTGCCAGGTTTTGGGAGAGCGCATCATCTCCAACGTCAGCTTTACTGCAATGGGCCACATAAAACATTCTGTCTTACCGGAACCCGTGCCAGTGGAAACCAAAATGTCCTCACCTTTGCTGAACGCTTCCAGTGCTTCAATTTGGTGCTTATAAGGATTGGAAAATACGCCAAGATTTCGATTTGCCATGCCAGTCAAAATTCTTTTTGAATCCGCGTCCACTGAAGCAGATTCAATGCCATTTTCAACGACAGAATATGCACGGTTCGCCTCAATATATGGTTCCTGATAAAGAATGCCCTTCTCTTGGAGTTCCTGTTCACAAGCAGCTCTAAGGGCATCGTTTTTACCCAAATACTCGGTTGTGATATAGGTTAGCAGCCTTTTCCTAATAGTTTCATGGGTATTCTGTACACTATAGTTATCCATCTGCCATTTCCTCTCTGACAACAATTCCTAATTTTTCTAAATATATCTTTATATAGGCCCAGATTGACAACGGCATATCCCACTCTAACTTGTCCGATACAGAATTGCATGGCCAGGCAAAAGATTCCAGCAACCTGTTTTCCCATTCCGGGAGATAAAATCTGAGTTTCAAGTGAATATGATCTTGATATATCTTCACATCTGCGGCAAGATCATTGCCAGCTACTCTTCGAAAAGCAAATTGAAAACGTCGGTATTCCCCTGTCTCGCGAAGGAATGAATCGATACGATGAAGTTTTGCTTTCTCTCCAGGCTTTATAAGCAAATACTCGGTAGGAAGCAGACTAGCAGTGCGCCTGGCAAAAACAATGCCTTCTACCGGAGTAGGCGGAACATCCTGCCAGCATCCATAATTGGACCTCACTTTACGGAATGGATTAAAATACTCTACATCTTCTGGCAGGTTGGCCGGTTTCCACCAAGCCGACTTGATGTAATTTTTCAACCATTTACAGGAATCTATCCTATCATTTTCTTTAAAGAGATATTCTGTCTGCTGTCTACGGATCATAGCGATCCCTGAATAAGAGAAAGAAGTGTCCAGTAAGTAACCCTTTCCGCATTCCAGATCAGGATTAAGCGGAATGACCGACTCAGGGGCAAGGGTCAAGTTTGTCTGGAAGCCTACATTCAGCAAATCCCCGTGACGGACGAGGCGAGAGCGGATTAATTGAATTGCCTTTTCATTTCCGGGGGTTGTCTCAAACCATAACTTTGAGGCAGGAAACCTACATAGCATCTCTGTGAGGATGCTGTCACATCGATCCAGAATGTGCCTTCGGCTTACGCCCTTAGTTTCCTGACGATTTGTATTTTGGTCGGGAGATAGTGAAAACGTAATAGGAGCATCCATTGCGGCAGTTTTAATCCAGCAGGCCATACCAGAATAAAGAAGCCGGTTTATAAACTGCGGTTGGTTCTCGTTGACGAACTGACGAATATTCAAGTCAGTAGCCATTGCAGCCATCATTTCATCTGTCATACTGTGCCTCACAAGTACCTGGAAAGCTCGCCTTTTTCGACATCTATTCCGTTCTCCTTGAACTGTCCCAAAAGGTTTTCCAGATTTCCGCTGGCCTTTGCACTGAGTAGGAGCTGGGTTAAAATACAGATATCTGACTGGATAGAACTGTTTGTAGAAACCATGAAACAGGAATAGTTCAGTAATGCACGATTGCTAATAATTTGTGCAAATGGCTTGAGCTGCTTCCGCTTTTCTTTCAGCTTGTCCGGACTCAACTCTTGGCAAAAAGCAAGTTCTGTCTCAAATACCCTGAGATTACCCTGCGGGAGATGTATGAGGCCAATATCTCCATCAACAAACATGGTCCGACTCCAAATAGCAGGAGGCAAGGCTTCCGTGGGCGTACCCTCGCTAGAAAAAATCAGAATACATTTATCTAAGTTACAGGTATTTTGCAAAATCCCATTAAAAACATTGGGTGAATAAGCGTCCAACGCGCCGTTGATGAGATACACTTGGGGAGAAGATGCATCCTTTTTTTGACGCAAAAGATCGCATAATTCAGTACAGCAAGGCTTTCCAGTTGAAATATGAATCGATGTAGCACCATTCAATCCAAACATCGCAGCGAGACAATCCGCAATTACTTCTGAATTAGAATCACAGATAATCGGAATATGTCGGCCAACGGAGAAAGAGAGAATTTGCGAAAGCTCTACGGATCGTTCCTCAGAGTAACCACAGCATTCAAAATTCTCAGCCAGACTATCCTCAAAATCAGATAAATCCGTGATCGTAGCAGCGATTTCACTTGCATTGACTGGACGAACGAAAACCGATAGTGCAGTTCCATTATGTCCAGAACTTTTGGCATTCACAGGTGATGTGAATGCCAAATCACTAATAAAATCTGCTGCGTTTTGGCGAGCCTCAGCAATACGGCCAGCAACCTTTTCCTCCACGGCGCTGGCCAATGCTTCCTTCTTACTAATTTCAGACTGAAGCGTTTCCATTTGCTGCCGCAAATTATCCTGCTGGTCTTTCAATACGGCCGCGTCCTGACGTTGTTGCTCAGTTTCTTTTGCTGCTTCCGCTAACGTCTGCTGAGCTATGCGAAGTTGTTCCTCATTTTCAACAGACCATTCTTCGTAAAGCATGTCTTTGCATTTGGACATCAGTGCGCTGTTTCTTTCGATTACTGCAGACAGAACATCAGCATTAATATCAGAACCGTTCAAGGATTTTTCGGCCTGCTCAATGAACTCAGACACATATTCTTGGGCATCCTCAATCGAGCAACCGTAATTTTCAGCTACCTCGTCATATAGGGTCGATGTTTCCAATGACCGCAAATAGGCCAAACATCTCCGTGCCTCATTTACACCAAGGCCCTGTTGCTGAAGAGTACTCACCTTTGTTTTGGACAATATGATATCTTTCACCAGTGCAAGTGGGGTTTTTACACTTATAATCTCTGTGGGGAGATCTAAAGTCAAGTTTTGGCAAAATATTCTGGTGTTTATGATAAGCGTATTCCGAATATTGACATGAAAAGACGGCAACGTAAAAACAGACTTTTTTAGTTTTGCAATCCCGTGTTGTATATTAAAGTCATCTATGTTACATAGCAAACCGGAATATTGTTCGCCTACCAGCAACATGGAAATCAACATTTTCTTCCCGAGTTTTTCCGATGGAATACCATCCAAAAGCCGCGTGGCAATATCTTCCTGCTTTGTGCAACCAGAAAGAACTACTATTTCAATAGGCATCATCTTGGCATCAAATGCTGAGTCAATGCGGTCTTTTCCCGGATCATCTTCCCTGGGAGTTGTGTTCCAATGCCAAATCCCAAAGTAGTTTATAGCAGATGGACCATCGTTTTTGTAAAGCATATCCCTGTTTTCAAACCCATAGGGAATCGATTTATCAACCCGAAACGGTATTAAGCGGTTGTCGTATATGTCCGCCAATCGCTTAAGCCATATTTGCCCATAGCTGTTAAGAGTAACCTGACACAAAGAAGTATGTTGATATTCCTTATATGCCTCGTTTTCCTGTAGAATATCAGCATACTCCTCCCGCCGGTAAAACCGCTCCAGTTCGGCTTGCATTTGCGCTATTTTTGTGACAGCTTCGGACAATTCATCTTGTTTGTGACCCAGTTCCTGCTGGAGCACAAGCTTGTCAGCGATAAGGTTTTCTCGTGTATGCGCATATGCTTCACGTTCTTCCGCCAGTTCGCGTTGAACACGCTCTAATGAATTAGCCAATTCCGTACCTGAAGATTGTTTGTCCTCTCTTTCAGTTTTCTCTGCGCATAGAAGTGTTACTGCGGCCTTGATAAGAGAGACATATTCCTCTGGAACAGAATTACCTTCAAGCTTAAAGTACAGTTCAACATGACCAGAGAAAACATGCGAACCAGCTAGGGCCTGTATCATAGCCACATCAGTGGTAGCGCCGTTTTCTTGAAGAGATATCATTTTGTCATGAATCCTCTTGTGGCATGTTTCGACAAATGAGTTGAGAAATGTAGCCACGAAATTTCTATGCCGATTTCTGACTATCAGATCGATAGCCCGTTGGTCGGTTAGCGCCTTTGCACGGAATCCGGATTGCAATTCAACAAAAGCAGCAGGATTTTTTTGAAAATAGAGTTTGATTTCCTTCGGTGTAATTAGCTCACATAAATACTCGACTTCTCCATCCGTAAGGAGAGCAGATAAAGCAGGCTGAATCATTTTGAATCCTCTCCTATCCTAATTTTCCCCATGGGAAATAGGGCTTTTAATAGCCCCAATTGGATTTTTCCACCACTAATTTCACTACAGATAAATCTCGCAAGTTCGACATTTCCTTTTTTGCTGTAGTCTCTTACAAGCTGGGCCATCCATACAGGTGCAGGGACTAACGGACCATATCGATGCATCCTTAAATCAGAGAGAATACAGAGTTCATTTAACTGTGTCGTACTTGTGTTTTCCTTTGCATGGCAGTAGAAGAAGACGCTATACTCATTGTGCTCCTGAACAACCCAATAAACATCTTCGGGGTACTCCAAGGCAGGCATTGGGGTACTGCCTTCCCTAATCGTCACATGCTGATAAACATGGCCCTTACATCCGATTATTAGCTCCATCTTTGCGTTTGCTTTCACTGATCTAACCATAGAAAGCGAAGCCTGCGTAAAGGTTTCCCAGTCAACAATATTTCCGCTGCTGTCTTCCATGCTGAACTCATAGTAAAAGGTATGAGAGGATCGTAATGATCTTCGGTAAAACACCTCCCGGCCCACATATTTCCTATCTATTGAAACCGCTATTTCAGAGCTATGAAATGGCAAAATGATGCTGCCTTTCACAACATTTAGTTGGGAAACCGAATTCCCAAGATAAAAATAGACGTTCGGTGTATCGTTCCCGCTGGACACAGAACAATACAGCTTTTTTGTTGCTGACGCTACGGGAGCTTGTGCATCTTGCTTCAATGCAGTAGGTGGCCATAAGGTTGTCAGTTCCGGAGTTGTCTCCAAAAGCCAGACGCCAAACCTGGATCTAAAATAGTTGTTAATTAATAAGTACCGATTGGTATCCTTTATAGACACATTGATGGTTAGTTTGCTGACAGTAAGTTCGCCATTCTTCAGACGAATAGAGCCAATACGATTAGTTTGTATTTCTGGATAGGGTGAAGAATATGGCTGCTTTGTTACCAGATAATATTGCTTTCCAGAAGAAATACCATCGCCGCGATGAATCTTTCTTCCGCTTTCCTCACTGTATTGGAAAAGTGCTCCACCTATTTCAAATCCATCGGCGTAGTTGGTCCATTTTTGCCTGATGCCAGCAACACCTTCAGTGTTCCGAATCTCAATGGTATAATTCTCATCGGCAGGCGGGATAAAATCCACAGGTAGCAACGTTGATTGATCCGCAGAGAAAAGAATGGAACTCACCCTAAACTTGCATTCCTGTCCACCGGCTATGACTCGAACGTTTGCTTTTTGTCGTGTCACAAGATCCAATGTTTGTTTACCCAGCGGCGGAAAGGATATTCCCAAACAATACCGTTCTCCGGTATTGGGAACGATGTACATGGAAAGTCCTGTCCGCTCATATAGGGACAATCCAGAGCGGCCATCTACGCGCTTATCGCATTCCGGGGTACTTTCTGTCTGCTTCTGATGGTAGAATTCCCCATCGCCTTTGGCGCGAAAAAAAACGGTTTCCCCACATTCCGGGCAAAAAAAGCGTTCCTTTCTGCTTGGAATATATGAAAGCGGCAAGAATGATTTAGCAGCAACCTCCCGTTCGTGGCCAAGTATGTACCGATCGACAGCATATCTCATTCCAGCATATCTCCTTGTTTTCCATAGGCAAAATTAAATTAAAAAAATTAATCTAATTGTGAACATTTTACAAGATACGACAAAGATAGTCAAGCCGGATTTCTGTTGATATAATGTGCCCTGTACGTGGTAATCTAAAATTTTTCTCGGATCGGCAGATAAAATGGCGGCAAAGAATCATCTCTGCCGCCATTTTGCTTTTGATTTACGCATATATGATTTCTCGGTATACAATCTCTATTGCGCTTGCCCCAATATTGTTCATCCTGACGACCCACGCCATTTGGTCGGTTGCTTTGAGCTGTTCCGTTATGCCTTGGTGCTGGGCCATCTGCTCCACCAGCCGGGAGAGCACGTCTTCGGCCTGTTGGTCAATGTCAGCCAGGTAGCTGCTCAGCTTGCCGCTCAACAGCAAACTGGTGTAGCGGGCCTTGCGGTGTTCCTTGATGTACCGCAAGTGTCGCCGACCCCACAGACCGATGGGCTGTTCTTCCTCTGCTGGTATGGTTAAGCAGGGGATGTAGTAGCCTCCCTGCCGCTCATACCATAAACCGTTGTTCTCGTCAAAAATGTACTTGTCCATTTTGAAGTCCTCCAGTATAATATATTCGCACATACGTCACAGTTCTCTAATTACCACACTTTGTTATATCATGTTACGGGATTTTCTTTCCCTTGCTTTTGCCCTTATGAGCAGTCAGGACAAGGGTAACATCGTGTGAAACTGAATAAAGGGATAAGGCGAACTCACTGCGAAAAATCCTTTATTTGCAAGGCTTTTGGAGGACTTTATTAACGCCCAATGGCAAGGGATAACTCCCCTTAAAATCGGGCAATATCAATTCCAGTTTATCGGGGTGGTCGTCAAGTCTGCTCTCCGCTGCGCCGCCGTTCACAACCGGAAAAAAGCCGGTCCAGGGTGGGGCGGGATATGCCCAGCTCCCGCGCCAGAGCCGCCTTGCTGATTTCTCGCCGCTGGTAACGGTCATAGTGCCGGGGCAGGTCCGGGACGGTGACGGGCTGTCTGCCCTTGTATCTTCCCTCCCGCTTGGCAATGGCGATGCCCTCCCGCTGACGCTCCAGGAGATTTGCCCTCTCAAACTCGTTGATTGCAGCGATTACCGTAACAATCAGCTTGCCCGTGGCGGTGCCGGTGTCAATATTTTCCTTATCGGAAACCAGGGCAACATCTTTTTCCGCAAGGACATTCAGCAGGTGCAACAGGTCCAGGGTGGAGCGGGCAATCCGGGACAGGTCGTGGATATAGATGGTGTCTCCCTCCCGTACCCAGTCCATCATCTTTTGAAACTCCGGGCGCTGGGTATCCTTCGCGCTGGTTTTCTCGACAAACCATTTATCAATCCCACGGGCGGCGAGGGCCTCCCGCTGCCGGGCCTCGTTCTGCTCCTGGGTGCTGACCCGGACATAGGCGATTTTAGACATTTTCTGAAATCCTCCATTGTAAAAATAGGCTTTGAATTTGGCCTGCAAAATGTAAAAAAGGGCGGAAAGCAACTTTATTTTTACTGCTTTCCGCCCTTTTTGCTATGTAAAGCTGGGGTATACCCTAAAATGGCTCAGGCAATGTCCCGATTGCGGAACCAAAATTCCGTTGCCGCCCAGAGTACCGGGGCAATGGGGGTATCGTAGAGGTACGCCGGGGAGAGGACGGGATAGGACCCGCCGCCGGTGAGGTTGACCGCCAGTGCCACACAGCGGCGGCTGTCCTCGTCCTGCCAGCAGTCCCAGCAATCGTCCTTGACATAGCCGTCCGGGTCCATGACCTCCCAGACGCGCTCCCGTGTCTCCGCACAGGCGGACAGGAGGTAAAGGGCGGCAATGGCGGGTGGGTAGGCGGTGCCGGTCGCGTGGACGGCCTGGTGGAAAAATTCCTCATGGTCCGCAGAGACAAAGTGGAATGGGAACGGTACAAAGTTCAACATAATAAGAAACTCCTTTCAGATTCCGGTGCGGCGAACGTTGCCGCACCAGTTTTTTACAAAATCGCTGTCGGTTACGCCGATGTGGACCGAACCGGAGAGCCTTGCCCCCTGGAGCCGGTAATCCCAATAGGCGGTTGCGGTGGTGTCGGGCGCGGTTGCCGTCAGGGCGGCCCTCAGAGCCTCCCTGTGAGGACCGTCAAGGGCGCAGAGGAAATGATAGGTATGATAATAGGGCAGGAGCGAAACGGCCCATTGATGGGCTTCTATGGTCCAGTCCATCACCCTTTCCGCTCCCATTTCCCGTCCGGGGAAGGACACCAGCTGGATGGTCCTCTTTTGGGGGGTGATGCCGGTGATGTAAATGCCCCGCCGGTGCAGCTGCTCCAGGGTGGGGCCGGGGTTGGTCTGCGGCTCCCCCTCCAGACGGGCCAGCTGCTCCCGGTAGTTCCCCGGCTTCTCCCGCGCCAGCACTCCGGCATAGTCCCGGTAGTAGGCCGGGAGCATCGGCAGACGGCAAAAGAGACTGCAAGCATGTTTTTTCATGAATGTCTCTACGGACATCAATGTATCCAGGTGCTTTTTCTCCATTGCGCCAAGCAGCCAATCCACCTTGCGGGCCTGAAGTATATAGGGGGCCATGGTGCGGGGCCGCTGTGGGGTGGCGATTTCCTGGCTCGTTTTGTTGAACAGGAAGCGCAGGGCGAATTTCCGGGCAAGAATGAGATCGCTGTTGTTATCCACCCACGTCTGCCGGTCCAGTACCCCGGCCTCCCGCAGCTCCCGCACGGCCTTGTTGACCGCCTGCCCGTTGGAGTACAAGCGCATCTGTACCGCCAGCGTCCGCAGCAGCGGCAGGGGCAACGCGCCGTTTCCATACCGGACCAGGAGATACAACAGGGCCTTGTGGGTCTGACAGACCACGGTTTTTTCTTGGATTTGCAGCATTTTAATCACCTTCTTTCATGATTAAGCGCGGGAAAATTCGATTTCCGCGCCCAGGGCCTCCGCCGCCTCCACTTTGGCGGTGATTTCCTCTTGCCCATAGTTGCCGGTAGTTACCTCATAGGCCACAGAAACACCGTCAGAGCGCGTATAGACGGCATCTGGCATGGACAGCCGTCCCTCTTGCAGCTTTGCCCACAGCTCCCCCGCACGCTCTTCCTCCCCCTGGTCCCGCAGCTGCCGGATTTCCGCATAGACATCCTCCCGGCTCTGGTTCTCGGTCCTCCACGTCTCCCGCTCGGACTGGGACAGGGAAAAGTAGCGGTCAGCAAGGACAAGGTCATGGGCGGGATTCTGGGCGCAGTAGGTGGGCAGGGACAGCTCCCGGCGGCAGAGTTCCCGCCCCGCTTTGGTCAGGCGGTAGACCTCTATGTCCTGCGCTTTGGCTCCGGGGCGGCTGTAGACGGATTTCTCGACTAATCCGTCCTTGCAATAGGCGTTAACTCGCTTTTCACGGAGAAATGTCCCCAACTGCTCCCGGCTGACATAGCCGCAGCGGGCAAGGGCTGACAGGGCGTTTTTGTCGCGGGGATAGAGGGTGGTAATGCGCTTCTTTGCCATTGGGTCTGCCTCCTTTGCAGGGCAGCGGGTTTCCTCCCCCCGGCAGGGGTCGAGCGGAGGGGCGGAAATCGTAGGGCTTGCGCAGCAAACCGTGAAGCGATTTCCGCGCAGTGGACGTGGGAGCGTTCCGGGTTCTCCTGACGGCGAGGGCCGGCATGGGGGAACTGGGACGCGGCCCGGTCAAGCCGCAGGGACCGCAACGGCAGTTGTGGGGCCTGTGACGCAGAGCGGGACGGACACCCCGCAGCGAGACCCCTGCTCCCGTTCCGCAATCACCTCGGCATCATCCCGGCGGAGACTTTGGGGCTGGGTGTACGCTGGCACCTCTCCCGCCGCCGAACCACCTGGGGCCATCCCGAAATTGTGCAATCGGGAGGGGACCCCAGGGGGAGGCGTGGCGGGAGAAGCCGCCATTTATCGCACGTTTGTACTGTATGAAAAAGCGAAAAAAAGTATTAGGGGACGCAAAAGGGCAAAAAAATAAGTCCTCCGGAGGGTGCAGCTCTGCTGTATCCTCCGGGGGACTTGCGGCGATAGCGCCACCGGCGCTATTGCCTATATGTGTGCAGTGACAATAAAGAAACGCCCCGGACGGGAATATAGCGCGGCTACATCCGTCCGGGGCACAGAACGCCGCAGACACCGCCCTGGGCGGCGTTGCGGGTTGAACCTTCATCAGCAACTGTACTCGTTTGTTTCAAAAACCTGCGATTTTGGATAGATTAGGTAACATCTATCATCCAATAGATAGTGACTAAAGTGTAAATATAGGGACCCCGATCTCCAACAGTATGGTAGAGTTGTATACCATGATGCGCTACCTCCAATTTGACACGCTGGAACGGAACGGCCACCGTCACTTTGATTCCTGGGCGGCGGACTTTGGTGAGAAGGTGACGGCTATGGAGCTGAAACCGGAGGGAACCGGATTCCGGTCCAAGACCCGGTTCGCCAAATTCTACAATCTCCCGGAGCTTATCAGCATTTGGAAGGAGGCTGCTGATATTCAGACGGCGGATATGTTGAAACTGCCAACCCCGGAGGCTGTCCCCATCACTGTCACCACCGAACCCAGCAAGTTTCAGCAGGAGATGGTGGCGGAGCTGGCTGACCGGGCGGACGCTGTGCGTAACAGGCTGGTGGACCCGTCCGTGGACAATATGCTGCGGATCACGTCTGACGGGCGCAAGCTGGCTCTGGATCAGCGTTTACAGAACCCCCTCTTGCCGGATGACCCAGACAGCAAGGTCAACGCCTGCGTCAAGAATGTTCTCACCGAGTGGCGGAACAGCATGGACATTCGGGGGACCCAATTAGTGTTCTGCGACCTGTCCACGCCCAAGGGGGACGGCAAATTTAACGTCTATGACGATATAAAAGCGAAGCTGATCGCCCAGGGCATCCCCCAGGAGGAAATCGCCTTTATCCACGATGCCAACACCGAAGCGCAAAAGGCGGAGCTGTTCGCCAAGGTGCGCCGGGGGCAGGTGCGCGTCCTCATCGGCAGTACGCAGAAGATGGGCGCTGGCACTAACGTCCAGGACCGGATCGTGGCCTCCCATGACCTTGACTGCCCATGGCGTCCGGCTGATTTGGAGCAGAGGGCGGGCCGTTCTCTGCGCCAGGGCAACATGAATAAGACGGTTAAAATGTTCAAGTACGTTACCAAAGGAACCTTTGACGCATACAACTGGGGTCTGGTGGAAAGTAAGCAGAAATTTATCGGGCAGGTCATGACCGGGAAATCCCCTGCCCGGTCCATTGAGGACGTGGACGCTACCGCCCTCTCCTACGCCGAGGTCAAGGCCCTGGCTACCGGGGATGACCGTATCCGGGAGAAAATGGAGCTGGATGTGCAGGTGGCAAAGCTGAAAATGCTCAAAGCCAACCATACATCCCAGCAGTATGAAATGCAGGATAAGGCGCTGAAATATTATCCGAATAAAATTGCGGAGACAAAGCTGTTTATTGAGGCGCTGGGGAAAGATTTACCCATTGTGCAGGCCAATCCGGTCAAGGACGATGCGTTTACCATGACCGTCATGGGACAGACCTTCACGGAGCGGAAGGACGCGGGCGTGGCCATTATCAAGGCGTGCCTGCTCATGCCCGACCCGGAGAAGCCCCTCGACCTGGGCGAATACCGGGGCTTTCCCATGCAGCTTCATTGTGATGGGTCCAAGTTCAAGATCACCATGAAACAGAATTTGACCTATACGGCGGAGCTGGCCGATGATCCGGTGGGCAATGTTACCCGTATCAACAACGCTCTGGAAGGTATGGCTGAAAAAATCAAGGGGCATGAGGCGCGGCTGGTGACGTTGGAAAAGGAGTTGGTGAACGCCAGGGAAGAATCTGAACGGCCCTTCCCCAAGGAAGATGAATTACAGCAGAAATCGGCTCGTCTGCTCCAGCTTAACCTGGAATTGGAGAAGGCTGACCACAAGTCGGAGGAACAATCTCAGGACGGCGAGGATGAAGCGGATTTAGGGGACGGCGAGACCCCCGCGCCAGAGCCGCCCGCGCTTACCGTATTGAGCGGTGATAAGCCGTCCATCCGGGCGGCGCTACGCTCCTACGTTCCACCCGCACCGGTGGCTGCTGGCGCGGAAAGAGATCAGCGAAGGGAGGCGGCACTGTGAGAAAGTACGAGGGCCGGACGGTGGGCCTTTACACAAAGGTGTCCCCGGAGGAAAAGGAGGTGATTGACCGGAAAATGGCCCTCCTGGGGACCATAAATCTGCGGGCGTATCTGCGGAAAATGGCGGTGGACGGGTATGTGGTCCAGTTGGATATGTCCAGCGTAGTGGAGCTGGTGAAGCTCCTGCGCTCCATTTCCAGCAACGTGAACCAGATCGCCCGCCGCTGCAACAGCACACACAACCTCTACGCCCAGGATGTAGAAGATCTGCGCCAGGGTTATACGGAGGTCTGGCAGGGTATCAGCGAACTGCTGAAGAAATTTGAAACGCTGTGACTATGGTGGCGGCGGGAGCATTTTCGGATGTTCCCGCCGCCTCTGTTTTCGTATTGGGGGTGATTTTATAGCGGGCGTTTCTAAAGAACAGATTGAAAAAGCAAAGGAGTGGGACCTGCTTTCATACCTGGAAACCTACGAACCCCATGAGCTGAAACGGTGCGGCCCCCACGAATACTGCACCCGGACCCATGACAGCTTGAAAATCTCCAACGGAAAATGGTGCTGGAACAGCCGGGGCATTGGGGGCCGGACGGCGCTGGACTATCTGATAAAGGTCCGGGGGATGGACTTTGTTGGGGCGGTGGAGGCTCTGTGCGGCTATCGTGCCCCGCCGCCCCAGGAGCGGCCAAAGCCAAAACCTCCAAAGCCCTTTCAGCTCCCGGAGGCCAGCCGCTTCCCCGCCGCCATGCTTTCCTATTTGCAGAAAAGGGGTATCCACCCGGAACTGCTGCAAGCGTGTATTCAGGCCGGTACGCTCTATGAGAGCCGGAAATATCAGAACTGCGTTTTTGTCGGGAAGGACCCAACGGGCCGCGCCCAGTTCGCCTGCCTCCGGGGGACGCGGGACAACTTTCGGGTAGATGTGGAGGGCAGCGATAAACGGTACAATTTTTCCCTGCTGGCCGCTGACCCGGAATGTCCCCGGCTGGCGGTGGCGGAAAGCCCCATTGACGTGCTATCCCTGGCCTCGCTGGTGAAGCTGTCCGGGGGCGAATGGCGGGACAGTCATTACCTCTCCCTCGGAGGGACCGCGCCCCGCGCCATGATTCAATTCCTCCGCGATCATCCCCACGTTACCCAGGTCAGCTTGTGCCTGGACAATGATAAGGCGGGGCTGGTTGGCATGGAACGGCTGGAACAGGCCATCCAGGAGGACCCGGACCTTTCTCAGCGGGTGAAACTGGTCCACCATAACCCGCCGCCCACCGGACACGGGAAGGACTACAACGAATTTCTCTGTCAGGTAAAGACGGAGTGGCAGAAGCAGTACCAGCGGGAGGGGGACCGGTAAATTATTTACCTGATGAAGCAAACGCCTCAAACAGTTTGTTGATAATATTACACGCAATTTCAAACTGTTCCGGTGGAAGATTGCTCAGGCGCTCAGATATGCTATGGGCATCATTCCCGGTTCCTTCTTCAAAAAGGATAGAATCGCTGGAAATAGAGAGCGTTTCACAAATACGTATCAATGTCCCGATAGAAATACCAACTACTCCCCGTTCTATATCTGAAACATTTTTTGTTGCAAGGGAGACGAGTTCTGCAAATCTGTCTTGTGTTAGGCCCGCAGATTCTCTTGCAATTCGGATTTGGTTGCCAATTCTCACATTGAGGTCCTTTTTCTCTCGCACATCAGCACCACCTTTCACCATTAGTTTATGTAATGGCGGTGTTGACAACAACATGGCCTGTGCTTTATAATTTATGGTGTTTATAACACGACAGAAGCACAAGGCAATAACAGGTGTGAGCGATAAGGGATTGCGCTTAGGAAGGAGGCCAATTCATAGCAATCTCCAACATATTCCCCCGGAAAATCATGCGAAACCGCACCCGGCAGCAGTCCATGGCGGACCGGCACGACTACGACCAGAAAGCAGAGAAAACCAATGATGGCGAGTTGGTGTCCTTCTATATGTGTTCGCCGGAAACCGCCGCAGAAGAATTTGAGATCAGTAAACAACTCTACCACCAGATCACCGGGCGGAAACAGTCTCCTGAACATGATATTATCATGTACCGTATTATCCAGTCTTTCAAGCCAGGGGAAATCAGCCCGGAGGATGCCAACCGGCTCGGCTATGAGCTGGCGATGAAGTTTACTAGGGGCCAGCACCAATTTGTAGTTTCTACCCATGTGGACAAGGCCCATATCCATACACACATAGAGTTTAACAGCACCAACCTCAATTGCGATGCTAAATTTCAGAATGTCAAGAACTCCGCTTTTATTCTGCGGCGGCTCAATGACGAGCTGTGCAGGGCGCACGGCCTCTCTGTGATCGAGAACCCGAAGCCCAGCGCCAAAAAGCAGAAAGAAATGGCGGCGGAAAAATACGGAACCAGCCATAAGGAGCAGCTGCGTCAGACCATTGACCGGGTACTCCCCGACTGTCAGGGCTACGAGAATTTTCTGGCAAAAATGCGGGCCGAAGGTTATGAAATCAGAGAAGGGAAAAAGCTGTCCTTCCGCGCCCCCGGCTGGGACCGCTTCACACGTTCTGACAAGCTGGGAGCCGACTATACCAAGGAGGCCCTGCGGGAGCGCAGTATCCACCGGGGCGGGCGTTCCTCTGCGGCGAGAAAGGCCGTTCCCCATGCTGGCCGGAAAGTCAATATGCTTATTGATATTCAAGCGAAGATGGCCGCTGGCAAGGGTGCTGGCTATGAACGGTGGGCGAAGATTTTCAATCTGAAGGAGGCGGCAAAAACGCTCAATTTCCTGATTGAGAACGATCTGACTGACTATGACGAATTGACGGCACGGGCGGAGCAGGCCGGTGATCGCTTTGACGAGGTTTCCCGCCATATCAAGCAGTTGGAGTGCCGCATGGCCGAGGTTGCCCAGCTAAAAACCCATATCATCAATTATTCCAAGACGCGGGAGGTCTACGCCGCTTATAAGAAGTCCCGCCACAAGAAGGAATTTCTTGCCGAGCATGGGGCGGAGATCGCCCAGCATGAGGCGGCGAAGAAAGCCTTTGACGCGCTGGACGGGAAGCCCATTCCGAAGGTTGCCCAGCTCTCCAAGCAGTACGCCGCTCTGCTGGCGGAGAAGCAGGAGCAGTACGCAGAATACAAGGCGCTCCGGCAGGATATGATCGCCTATCGGACGGCGAAGCAAAACGTGGATAAAATCCTCGGCTTAGTGCCGGAGGAACAGGACCAGAATAGAGAGCAGAAGCCGGAGCGGTGACTGAGAAAAAACTCCCGTGCCGCCTGGCATGGGAGTTTTTTTGTGTCAGAAATCAATAGCCGCAGCGAGATTCATTCGTCAAGTTCAAAATCTGCCTTATTGAAAAAATCCACGTTGTTCCTCACAAACTGCAAAAACAATTTCTTCCGTTTAGGGTTCATATTCTCAATCAAACAATTCAGTTCCTCGCAGAGAGACGCATCGACAACGGATAGATCATCACTCAGTAAAGAGTCAACGCTGACTTCCAAAGCATTTGCAATCGCCACAACTGTTTGCAAACTTGGTATATCGGTCGCTCTCTCAATTTTGCCGATGAAGTCCTCCGATACACCTGCTTTGTCAGCTAAAATTGCGATTTTCCATCCTCGTTCAGTACGCTTTTTTCGTATGGCCGCACCAAGCAATGTATAATCCAAGTATTTACCCTCCCCTCACAAGGTTGGCAAATTTAATATACAAGGCTTTCTCACATTTTCAAAATAGTAATAAACAGCAAACTTGACCAAAACTATTTTTTGGTGTATATTTTAGTGGTATACAGTGAATCAGCGCGGTGACGGTAAAAACCTCCCGTGCCGTCTAGCATGGGAGGTTCTTATATTCAGAAGTACATAGTTTCAACCAAAAATAGCTATGCGCCACTTACGTGGACGCATAGCCATCAAATATTCTTGAACAACTGCATGAAAAGTGCCTGTTGTGTTTCCGTCAACGCAGCCCAACAGTCAAGAAGTTCTTTCTGGCTTTCTGTCAGAGATACCGCATCATCATCGTTGGCAAGGAATTGAGATAGGGTAATTCCAAAGCCCAAACAGACTTTTTCCAATGTTTGTATTGTTGGAACCTGATTCTTTCTATACCAGGTAGAGATTGTTGATTGCGATATACCAGAATGTTGAGCCAACTGGTACTCTGACCAGTTCCGGTTTAAGCGCAGCCTTGTGATTTCAGCAAGAATATCTTTCAAGTTATCACCTCAATTACTTCGGTATACCGTTTATTATACTTTGGGAAAGCCTTGCATTCGAGTTGGCTATGAAGTATAATAAATACGGCATGACGTAGTATCTAAAACTTGAAAATATTAAACCGCTTTAAGAACAAAAATAAAATTCTCACTGCTGATCTTGCAAAAATAAATCTTTTAGCCGATTTACAACGTCCAAAATCGCCTGTTGCTGCTCTTTCCTCAAACCATCTAAATAAAAACAAGAGCGATTGTCAAGCCCCATCATATAGTCCAAAGACGCATTATACAATATCGCCATTCTTGTAAATTGTTCAAGGCTTGGGGTAATAGTGTTACTTTCGTATCCGCTTATTGTGGAGGGAACTACGTTCAGCCGAGTGGCAACATCTTTTTGTGATAGTTTTTTGGCTTCTCGAAGTTCTTTTAGTCTCAACCCAAAATCGTAAACCTCCACTATATCACCCCCTCTTATGGGGAATATTTTATACTACGGATAATCAGTTTCAATGAATAAAGCGATATATTTCTTTATTAAAACTGATTCTTTCTGTTTGTTTGGCAAATGACCATCAATAATCAGTATAGAGCATAACCCATTTGTTGTTATCAATGCACCCCATTTTTAACCACAGAATAGAGGGAGGGATAAAATTGCCACACATTGAAGGTATAGAGACTTCCGAGGAAGAACTACATAGCTGTCATGTAAGCACCGTTCACGTTCAGTCGGAACAGGCGGCGGAAACGCTTCAGAAGCCAATCGGGAGTTACATTACCATTGAGACGGGTAAACCTCTGAGCAGGCATGACCACATCATGAGCGTAGGGGAATGTCTGGCCGAAGTGCTGGACCGGGTGCTGCGACCTCATTATCACGGGAAACTGTGCGTCTGCGGAATTGGAAACAGGGACCGCTCTGCCGATGCTCTGGGGCCAGAGGTAACACGTAATCTGCCGTTGAAGGTACTTTCAGAAATTGGGCTGGAAGAAAATTTTCGAGAGATCGTTTCTCTGGAACCGGGTACAGTGGGGACCAACAACATAAACACCGAAGTGCTTGTAAATGGCGTGGTAAAAGCGGTAGGGGTTGATTGTCTGCTGCTTATAGATTCTCTGACCGCCAAGGAACCGGCGCGGATGTTTCAGACAATACAGCTTTCCACCAACGGGGGCCTCAGCCCCCACCTGACTGGACGAAAAGCGGATTGGTCTGTATTAGGGATTCCAGTGATCTCTCTCGGTGTGCCTATGGCAATCCCCGCTTCCGTCTTTTTGCCAGATCAAGATTTGGACAGCACATTATTTACAAGCACAGGGGTTCAATCCGAGATTGCTGCTGCCGGACGAATTATCGCATATTCAATTCTCCGAGTGTGCTTTCCTTCATACTCCATGGCAGAGTGCTTTATTTGGTCCGGGCTGAACAATGACACCGTTCTTTTTGACCTCGAAGCCTGGAACTCATAAACACGGTCAAGGAACTGCGGCCCACGTCCAGTCAAAGGAGACGGTGCTATGGTCATAGATAAGACAACGGGGAGAGGCTGTGCTTGGAGCATAGTCTCGAAAACGATTATCAGGAAACTGATTGCTGATGGTATCGTAGGTAAAGCAATTTATAGAAAACCTCGCAAAAACCGATATGAAGTGCTGGCGGTGATTGAGTTCGGAGAGAGGTTACACGTATGGCCCAAGAGAGATGGTGAGTTGGTGGAGGAACCGTTATGGACCCCATCTTTTATTGATGCGGAAATATGGGCGCGGGCGGTCAGCAGATTTCGCACCTGTGAGAGCCTTGATCGAAATGTGGAGAATCATCTGCTCCCAGAAATGGAGGAATATCTACAAAGTATCCCTGATGCGGAGCTGGTTTCTATCACAAGGGACTTCCTGTTAGAGTGTGGTGTAATTCACGTACCTATCTCTCAACGGGCAGGAAACACATATTATTTCAACGAAAATGAGGTTTACTCTCTTGACAAAAAATCAGAACTGTTTCCGTATGAGAAGCAAATTAAACACTGTCTTTTCACGGCTGAATACGAAACCTGCTTTAATGTGAATGTCTGGCGGAAAGCCGTTTCTCAGTTTGAAGTTGGAATGACGCTGCAAGAGTGCATTAGTGCTTTTCTGAAAACAGAGTTGGTTCATCGTATTCCGCAAGAGTTGTCCCACGTTGACAGATTGGTACAGAGCATAGCTCCACCTGCATATGAGCGCGTTCCAGGAAACAATAATAAAACTACATTTGACCATATTCGCATGACTGTGGGCCTTCCCCGCTATCAATTCAATTCATGGGAAGCCCTGCTAAATGAAGTTAAAAAGCATCAGAGGGGAATATATCAGAGAGTTGCACAAAGATTAGAAAAGGATCGCCAATTTAAGAAATATGGTATACCGATGAACTTCCTCAAAGTGAGCGATGTTATATTGCGGCGCGACTTTTCAATGGAGTTTATTTTTGAGTTAAAAGTCACCTTGCCGCAGGATATGGAGAAATAAAATGAATTACAAGTCGAAAAATCGAAACAATATTTGAAAGTGAGAGAAACCACATGAAAAGAGACATAAAAAAAGAGAGGATTGTCGAATTAGAAAAAATTCAAAAATCCTCTCAGGGAAAAATTTTCCCTGCTGACCTTCCTTTTGACCTTACCGTTGAATTGGGGGAGATTGTGGCGGCGGAATTGAAAAGCCCCGGCGTATATTACATCGGAGCCAAGAAAGAGGGAGATGTTCCAAGTAGTACGGAATTATACGTTGTGACAGCTGATGCTCCGGCTATTTCTGAGAAGGCACGAGCCTATGGGAAGGAATTACCTGGGCATCCAGGCTTGCGAATTTATGACATTCTCCAACCGGGCAGCGGTCGATTTGTGATAGATTTTGAAATGCGCCGGTATCAGATAAAATGTCACCTGCCGGAAATTGAGGACAAGGATTCTTTATACACCGCCGCGCTCTACGGAGCAGAAGAACACCCGGATTATTTTGGAGCTTTTCCAGTTCCCTCTTTCACTCCGAGAGGTTTTACAGTACGGCACAAGACAATTCTGAACGGTGTGTATTGGCTGGAAACAGATCACTGTGAGGAAATGCTGGCGATATGCTATCCAATCTGGCAGGCAGACATTACACTTTCCGAACAAAACCATGGTGAACAACTGGAATATGACCGGATACATGGGATAGACAATACTCTTGGTTATCTCTTTTTCTCTAAGCGGAACAGCGTCATCCCGTTGTACGAGCTTTCCCTTCTCCATTCAGAAATGAAGGAAAGCGGTGTGATTGATATGGCTGCGCTACTAAACGCAATCTGCGAATCTTACCCGGAGTATACCGCAATTCATAACGAGGAAGTATCAAAATTTGACAATAGAGAGTTCATAAAGGAAACGCCCGGTGCAGGTACAGATTTTATCAAGTTTTGATAGAGGATACAACGTATTAGCTGAAAGTTGGAGGGAATCATGACTACAAATCAAAATACCTGTGCATTTACCGGGCACCGGCCTAAAAGTTTCCCATGGAAATACAACGAAGCCGCCCGCGAGTGCGTATTACTGAAGGAGGCTCTGTCCGCGCAGATCACTGCTTTAGCAGAACGAGGTGTGACAGAGTTCCTATCTGGTATGGCCTTGGGGGTGGACCTTTGGAGCGCACAGATCGTCCTTGGCCTGCAAGAGAAGTATCCTACAATACGGCTCCACTGTATCCTGCCTTGCGAAGGGCAAGAAATTAAATGGGCAGATTCAGCGCAGGAGCAGTATCGTAGCATCCTGAGACGGTCCAGTGATGTGGTCTATGTAAGTCGAAAATACACCCAGAATTGTATGTTGGAACGAAACCGCTACTTGGTAGACCATGCGTCCATTCTGGTGGCCGTTTGCAATGGGACGCAGCGAAGCGGGACCGGAGCTACTGTGCGGTACGCTCAGAAGCAAGGGCGTGAAATTTTTATTATTGACCCCATCTCACGAACAACCACCTATTTTCCAATGAACTCAGTGCGTGGATAAAAGTCAAAGGGGATTGATAGGAGCATGACAAACCGTGAAACAAGGGAACTTGAAGCCTTGCTGTTTCTGTTCCGGCCTTATATAGACAAAGAGGCCCAGCCCGATTATGACGTTGTATACTCACGAAAATTCGGCTACCTGTTCATACAATTTTATCCAGAGGGAAATGGAGAGGATCAAATTACTTTGCTGGAAACCTCCCATGATCTGCTGTTTATGATGTTCTCATGGGTCACGCTGGATGTACTGGCGCTGGACTTGGAGGGCGAGCATTGGGAAGCGAAGATGAGATTGTTCCCATCGGAGGAAAAGGAAATCAGAAAGCGTATTTGCCCTGTTCTGGAAAAGTGCGGAAAGCGGAGCGAAGAATATAAAAAACTACTGAACAGGTTCTTGAGAAACTACCCGGACATTTTTCTGGATGATACTCCATTTTAGCGGTTGGCCACAGCGTAAAGCCAAGCTAAAAACTGCGCTGTCTGTACGACGCAGCTTTTAGCTTGATTTGCTATCTGAGCAGTTGGCGTGGTATACTAACTTCAGGCAATCGTTATTGGGAATGTCCACGAAACCTTAGCCCGCTTTTGAGGATTCCCCAAGAGAGTAGCCAATCTGAAAAGAGGGGATTTTTACATATGATGAATAGTGTGGTGTCAGGCCCAGCAGAGCGAATGGCGTATAAAGACAGTACCTATGTTATTGTCTCAAAAATTGCCTATCTGATCGGGGTCCCAAAACGAATATTTGAGAATCAGCATGAGCCTCCACAACTTGAAACATTTCAGCAGTTGGAGAATGATAAGAACGCCCGGATTATCCGTCATTTGTGCATCATTCGGACAGCGATTGAACGGAACTTCAAATACATCAATGATAAAATGAGAGTGGAATATAAAACCATACTCACCTTGCCGCAGTTTGTTCCCGCCGATTCAATCAACCAGCTATTGGCGGATGGCGTCAACTTCATCAGAAAATCAAATACAATGCTGGTTGGACATATCATTGAAATCAACCGCATTATTTCAGATCGTATCAATAACTGCAAGCAGTTATTTCCCCTCTGGCTTAACTGGAAATACATTCGAGAGCTTTTTATTATGCCGAATGGCTTGTGCGAAAAAGGGACCCAAGCGGCGGCGGCAGTCTATTATGAACATATACGGCTTTACCCCTATCAAATGTATATTCATTGGATGCCCAGCGATCAGGGCAACATCCTGTTCAACGACAAAAGATTTGTTTCCCTGCTCTACCACTGGCATGATGATGAGTTTACCGAGTATAACAAAGTATCAGATGCTGGCAGTTATATAAAAGATAGCATCTATGATTTTATTGATGCAAGCCAAAAAGCGGTGATCGTAGTCGATTGTGAAAATTCAGACCCCTATAAATTAAGTGCGACCCTGCGGCGGCTGAACAGCGCATACACTGAAAAAATCACTTCGATTATCCTCTTTGACGATATTCACACCGCCACAGCTTGGAGCATTCTGGAGAAGTTCACCTCCATCCCGGTGGAGCATATTTTGATTGAGCGGATCAAGCAAAACAAGTCCCTGGTGGACATTCGCCTAACGGCGAGAGCCTGCCAGGAATATTACGAAAACAAAGTGGATTCTTTTGTCATTGTTTCCAGTGATTCAGACTATTGGGGCCTTATCTCGTCTCTGCCCAAGGCCCAATTCTTAGTAATGATTGAACATGATAAGTGTGGGCCTGATATGAAAGCCGCGCTTGTCAATTCGGGAATTTTTTACTGCTACTTAGACGACTTCTATTCCGGCGATTCAGAAGAACTGAAAACGAATGCTCTGTTTCAGGAAATGCGTGATTACATGGAGAAGTCTGTCCAGTTGAATGTTATTGATATGCTCAATGACGCTCTCCGCGCCACTCGGATAGAAATGACTTCGGCAGAACGCCAACAGTTTTACGACAAGTACGTTAAGACACTTCAACTTTCAATCAGCGATGAGGGAAAAGTTTCGCTGGTTATCAAGGTGAAGTAAAGGCCCATCTGCTGTTCCAGTGGACCTTGTTTAATATGCACGGCTGCACACCAAACTCCTGCGCGAATGTGCGGGAGAGAGCGACCGAAGGGAGCGAAAAAGCCACGCCGTAAGGCGTGTTCGACTGTACGCAGAGCGGACGGTCCGGGGCTTGGGGGAACCCCAACAAGCGAGTGAGAATAGCCAAAAGGATATTCTTACTCATTGCTTGCCTTTTCCATCGGAACCTTTAACCCTGCCTGCGTCCTCAGAAACAACGCTTTTATTCTGGGCGGTGTATTTGACCGAATCTACTTATAATTACTCCTTGTAGGAACAATTTCCCGCAGGAGGCATACGAGCATGAAAATCGTATCATGGAACGTCAACGGGCTTGCCCGGTGCAGACGGAACGGATTCTTGAAATTCCTGGCAGACGCAAAGCCCGATGTGCTGTGCTGTCAGGAAATCAAGGGGGAGTGCCCGCTGAATGTTCCCGGCTATCTGCTGTTCTGGAACCCGGCGAAACGCTCCAACTACTCCGGGACGCTGGTACTGTCACGGCGGCAGCCCCTCTCCTGCCAGTACGGTCTTGGCATTGATAAGTTTGATGATGAAGGACGGCTTATCACGATGGAATACAAGGACTATTTCATCGTCAATGTTTATGCTCCGAACCTCAACACACATTCGTCCCCCGAACGACTGGACTTCCGCATGGAATGGGACAAGGTCCTGCGGGAGTTTGTTACGAAACTGCCAAAGCCTGTTATCATGTGCGGGGACTTCAACGTGACACGGGAGTACATCGACATTTACCCGGAGAACCAGAAGAACACGCCGGAGGAACCGCTGTTTCAATCGGAGGAACGAGCGAGTTTTGAAACGCTTCTCTCTGCTGGCTACATTGACGTATTCCGGGCCTTTTACCCGCAGAAGGAAGGGGCCTATACCTGGTGGGGGCCACGGCCTAAAAGCCGTCAGGAGAACAAAGGCTCACGGTTGGATTATTTCCTCGTTTCTGGGGAACTGCTGGCCTACGTTCAGAGCATTAAGCACCATACGACTACTCTGTGTTCCGACCACTGTCCCATTTCCATCATCCTGGGGGCAATCACCTTTCAGCAGGAAACCACGGATGAAGATATGGCTGTCAGGTGGCGCACGATAGACTGGCCGAAAATGGAAAATGAGCTTTTCCGCAAGCAGAACAAATTGGCTTTTGCCGCTTATAACCGGGATTGGGAAAACGTCAAAATCATGCAGGATAAGCTGGTGGCTTCGTATGCCGCCAGGGTACTTGCCGTCCGCTTCGTTGCCGACACAAATTCAGCAGCGGGTATTGACGGCGTAAAGCTGACCAGTGACGCACAAAAAATGAAAATGGCCTTATCCCTGACCCGCAGAGGATACCAGCCATTACCGAACCGATATGAGAAGGTCACGGAGCGGGGGAAGGAATTGACGTTGCATATCCCCGCCGCCAGGGATAAGGCTATGCTGGTACTGTATTCTTTCTCTCTTGACCCGGTAGCTGAATCCACAGCGGATAAAAAATCCTTTTTCGCCCGTAAAGGCCGCTCGGCTCATGACGCTTACGCTTACATACTCCGGGAGTTGAATCAGGAGAATCCGCCCAAGTTGATCGTCAGGGCCGATGTTGCCGCTTTCTTCGATAACGCTATGCACAACTGGCTCATTGAAAATATTCCAATGGACAAGACGGTGTTGCGGAAATTTCTCCGGGCAGGTGTTGTCAAGGACGGTGAATTGTTTGAAACGAACAAGGGAATTTCCTTTGCGTCCAGCTTGTCCCCTATCCTCGGCAATATGCTGTTGGACGGCCTGCAATCCCATATCTATGACAGTCTTTACCCGATGGGCGGTGTTGATTATTCTAATGGCTGCATGGTCAGGTTTGCCGATGATATAGTGGTTACGGCGAGGTCAGTAGAGAGCGCAGAGCGGATTATGCAGAGTGTCAGCGACTTCTTAGCCAGCCGGGGCCTAGGATTCAATCAGGAGAAAACCTATATCGCCCATATTAGCGAGGGCTTCACGTTTTTGTCATGGCACTTCCAAGAGAAGAAGGGCATTTTGACAGTCGAGCCGACTGACGGCTCCATTAAGAAGATTGAGCGCGAGTTGGAAAATCTGATTTTGAATTTCAAGGGAACACAAAGGGCGCTGATTGAGAAAATTAACGACAAGCTGAGCGGATGGGCGGCGTACCACCGCAGTACGGACGCCTATATGATTTTCCGTCACATTGACGCTGTGGTTGAGGGCCTGCTTGTCGTGAAGATGTGCCAGAAGTATTCACACTGGCACAGGGAAACCGTACTGCGGAAGTTCTGGATTTATGTGGGCGGGTATCACGTTTTTGCCCTGCCCGATGACCCGACTTGCCGGGTGGTTCGGCTGGCTCCTCTCGCCATCGTTCAGCACAAGCCCTGCAAGGTCAGTTTCAATCCGTATCTGGACAAGGATTATTTCTCTCAGCTTCAGCATCGCCGTGACGAGCAGAAAGCCAACGGCAAGTATAAAGCGGTATGGCAGCGGCAAGGGGGCCGCTGTGCGTTTTGCGGAAATCCTATGCTGGCCGACCAGGAGGTTGAGGTAATCGAGAAGGTGATCGGCAAAGGACGGCGGGTACAAAATCTGATTTACATTCACCGCCAGTGCGCCTACGATATGTTCTCGGATTCGGATGATGCTTTTGGGGAGCATATCGACCTCTTTGAACTGCTGGGAGATTTCGTTGACACCGCCCCTTTGAGGGAGTCTCCCTACCTCGAATTGCGGGAATACTTCCGACTGTCTGACAAATCCCCTCTCACTCTGACCTTTCGCCAGATTGAGCAAATCCTAGGAGACAGCTTACCAGCAGAAGCGTACTTCTACGATGCTTTCTGGTATGAGAATATGCCGGGAATGACCTCGCCCATGTGGCGAGAGGAAGGATACCCTTTCCATGCGATTATCCCGGACGAGATTGACTACTACATTTCCGATTCCTGGACAAGTCAGGGATATGAGATAAAGGCCCTCCACCGCCATGACGAGCGTGTGGTGTTCCGCCGGGTGGTCACAGGTGTGTCCGGCGTAAGAATCCCCAAAGCCCTGACCACCCGGAAATTGCCTGACGCGCTCGTCTACAAATTGGAAAAGCTGCTAAAACAGTTTGTTCGGGAGCATGGGTTGTAGCGTTCTTTTGCATAATTTATAGAACCTAGACAATACCCGATTGATGTGGTATGATAATTCCATGTTGAGAATATGCCGAAAGGACATTTCATTGTTGTTCCAGAGGTATCATCAGAGCGGCGACGCTATGTTCCGATGGGCTTTATGGATGATTCAGTGCTGTGTAGCAATAAGGTTCGGCTGATGCCGAACGCAACACTTTATCATTTTGGCATTTTAACCTCAAATGTTCACATGGCTTGGATGCGGGCGGTTTGCGGAAGATTGAAAAGCGATTATGACTATTCGATAAAAATTGTCTATAACAACTTCCCCTGGCCTACTCCCAGGGACGCACAAAGGGCCAAAATTGAGCAGACCTCCCAGGCGATTCTTGACGCCCGCACCCTCTACCCGGATGCCAGCCTTGCCGACCTCTACGATGAAACCACCATGCCCCCGGAGCTGCGGAAGGCCCACCAGCAGAACGACAAGGCGGTGATGATGGCCTACGGCTTTTGGGGCAAACTAAACTCCGAACCAGCCTGCGTGTCGGAGTTAATGAAGATGTACCAGCAAATTGTTTCCCAATAGGGCAAATATGAGGTTGAGAAAACTATAAGTTCGTCAATTTGTTTGCTTTAGAGAATTAAAGATTAAATAGTATTAACTTTCTTGATCTGAAATCATGTGAATAGCAACAGGCATCAAAGGGTACATTCTTTGATGCCTGTTGCATTTATTTATTGCCGACACCTCCATTGCGTAAATATTTTGTGCTTTCAGTGCAAAAACTTTGGGTGCTACTGGCAAATATGCAAATCTAATAGCACAATGTAAAATTGGACTATTAGAATGTAACCAATATTTCCACTAAAAAGGGGGGTGCATAGTTCTTGAAAGGCAAGGAAGTATTAAGAATTGAATTTGGTCAGCGTGTGAAACAATCGCGAGAAAATCTTAACTTATCCAGAAAAGACTTTGCGGAAATTATTGGGATTTCTGAATATTTTCTGGTACAGATTGAATTAGGAAAGCGTGGGGCATCCAATGTAACGCTTTGCAAAATGTCTGAAGCTCTATGTACTACTACGGATTATTTGCTGACTGGGAGAGCAGAATTGTCCAACATTTCTGCAATCACTTCTCTGCTGGCAAAAATAGACGAACCCCTCTTAATCGGGGCGGAAATGTTGCTGAAAGCATATATCAATAGCATTAGTTTTATAAAAGCTAAGGTAAACGAGCAGACGGAAGGAGAGGAATAGCAGCCCCACTAATTTTATTACGTGCGTTTGCACAGGTTTTATTCAAACTTTCTCAATTCTTTTGAACCGTGAGTATCATGCGATTAAGGCATCGAGGGAGACAGCACTCCCTCGGTGCCTTTTTATTTTTACTGGAAGGGGGAAATCTATTGAAGCGGCCCTTTTGAGACAATCTATTTCGACGTAAATTGGGATAATATATATAAACCACCCCCTTGGTTTTTCAAAGAAGC
>OFFC01000428.1_pt1 | contig 32535 bp, 25 predicted proteins | sample 1521271 | NCBI WGS metagenome assembly OFFC01 (sample SAMEA3504123, study PRJEB24116) | mouse gut metagenome | biome: mouse gut; feature: mouse-associated habitat; material: faeces | place: Denmark | collected 2011 | reverse complement strand
GGTTGAATAGCGATGTAGCGCCGTATACGAGACCCGTACGTACGGTGCAATGGGAGGGGTGAAAGTTTAAAGCTTTCCCTCTACCCTATTAAAGCGGTAATCCATTCAGAAACTCTACCCCGTTTATATGCCGGATTCCATCCACATCCTGAGTCCAGTCATCCAGCGTAACAAGAAATTTCGGGTAATTGTCCGGGACAGATAAAAGGGGGCTGATCTCCCGCTGAAAGGTCTGGTCGTCTTCCACGGTCAAGGCTGCCTGGATATAGAAACGCGTTCCGCTGTCTTCTGCGACAAAATCAATTTCTGTTCCTCGGATGATGCCTGTGGTTACTGTATACCCTCTGCGCATGAGTTCCAGGAAGACCAGATTCTCAAAAATATGCCCAGCATCCCGACGGGTGTTTCTGGTCAGCAGCTGGCGAAAGCCAATGTCTGACAGGTAGTATTTTGCGTTTGTCTTCAACAGTTCCTTTCCCTTGATGTCAAACCGGCGGACTTCATAAAAAATAAAAGATTCTTTCAGTCCCTCCAGATACTTCTGTATGGTCTGCCGGGTCGTCTTTTCTTTGCTGCTGGTGAGGTAATTGGAGATGTTTGTGCAGTTGACCGGATTGCCAATGTTGTCCATGAGATACGAAGTCACCCGGTTAAACAGATCTAAATTGGAGATTTTTTTGCGTTCCACAATATCCTTGACCAGTACGGTATTGTAGATGCCCTCCAGATAATCCAGGCGTTCCGGTTTTTGCGGGATGTAAGCCAGGTAAGGAAATCCTCCTTCCGTACGGTACCGTTCCCAGCTCTGGTGCGGCGTTTGTGCCAGAAGCAGACTGAACTCATGCAAGGACAGCGGCAGAATGGGAATCTCCACATATCTTCCTGAAAGCCGTGTGGAGAGTTCGCCGGATAAGATTCTGGAATTTGATCCCGTGATGTAGATATCGATGTCTTTATTGAGGTACAGAGAATTTATCGCCTTTTCAAAATGTTCTGTATTCTGAATCTCGTCTATGAACAGATAGGTTGTATTCCCTGGTATCAGACGCTCCACGACGTATTGATTCAGTAGATGGTAATCCTCCAGTTCTTCGAACTGTAGATCCTCGAGATTGATTTCAACGATCTGTTTTCCGGATACACCCTGCTCATACAGCCAGTCACGGAACTGTTTCAGCAGTGTGCTTTTTCCGCTGCGCCGTACGCCTGTGACGACTTTGATCACATCCAGATCTTTCAAACGCTTCAGTTTATTCAGATAGTCTTCCCGGATTACTGCAGATTCAGCCATAGAGTGCCCCTTTCGTCTATACTCAGTATACAAAACGTAAACGGGAAAGACAAAAATCTATAATTCACGATAAAAAGTAAATGAAAAAGCCAAAACTTTAGAAATTGTGGAGAAAGATAAATGGGAAATACAAAACTCCCGCATTTTTTGTTTTTGTCCAGTATGGACAGCACAAATTGCCTGATTCATCATTTTTGTTCAGTACACACTGCATCGTACGAATGTGACTTATCCCTTTCTGGGTCTGAACCCGGTGATCCGGGCATCCTTCTGCATATAAACTTCCATCTTGCTTGGCAAAACCAGGGCCCGAAGCGGCATCGTTGAGCACTTCGGGCCTTTCCCATAATGCCCATGATCTGCCGGTCGTCCGGCTTCAGGACAGTCTCTGTATGTCTTCCACAGCTTTCCTTTTCGCCCTCACAGCGGATGAAACACCGGATCTCCCTTGTCAAACATGCAGAATTCCTGGAACCCCAGTCCCTTCAGCATCTCCTTCGCCGCTGATATATGCGCTGCCAGATGCGCTGGCTTGTGACTGTCCGATCCAATCGTGATGATCCGTCCCCCCAGATCCCGGTAGAGTTCCAGAATCTTTGTCGATGGCTGCCAGTCCGACAGACCATAGCGCACCGAAGATGTATTCACCTCGATGCCCTTGCCATCCGCAATGACGACCTTCAAAATCTCTTCAATGAGATCCTTCACCTCGTCAAAGGGATACCCTCCTTCCGGGTCATACCGCGCAATCAGATCCATGTGTCCCAGCACACTGTAATTTTTGAAGCTCTGCACCACCCGCAGCATCTCCCGGTAGTATGCTTCATTGAACTCCCTCCGGGTCCGTCCCTGCAGGAACTCCCCGTTCCAGAACTCCTCGTCTCCCACCTGGTGAATGGACAGAATCGCAAAGTCCAGGGGATATTTCTTCGTCAGTGCCTCAAACTGAGGGATGGTGTGCGACTGCACCCCCAGCTCCAGACCCCGGCGGATCCGGATCCTGTCCCCATATTTCTCCTGCATGTCGGCGATTTTCGCAAAATAGCGGGGATAATCCACATTGGCCATGGGCTCCCCGTTTCTCCAGACAATCTCCTGCCCGCTGTCCCAGTCCACCTTGATTCCGTAATCCACATGATCCGTGAAACACAGCTCCTCCAGCCCCAGCCCGATGGCATCTGTCACCACATCCTCCATGGGATACACCGAGTCATCCGAAAATTCACAATGCACATGATAGTCCGCCTGCATAGTCAGCCCCTCCTGTTTTCTTTTCGGGTCCATTATCTCCATTCAGTGTCCGCCCGGGAACCATCCGGGTTTTTTTCACAGCCAATGTGATTCCGTTTCCTTTTGAACACGCCCGCACGCATCCTGCAGATTTCCGTTCAAAAATCAGCAGCGAGCATTTCCTCGCTGCCCGAAAACAAAAAGGGAAACCCCGGGGCCTACACCTCCAGGATTTCCCTGACACCATCCACCTCGTTGCGCTCCTGTTCCGTCAGCCGGTTTGTCACCAGCAGATCTGCCTCCGCGAAGGTGCAGAACATGAACGGAGCCTTGTCATGAAACTTTGACCGGTCGCAGACCACCACGACTTTTTCCGTCTGGGCAATCAGATGGCGCTTGAGCCCCAGCTCATTGTCGTGCACTGTCGTAAATCCCCGCGCATCCTGAAACCCGTCAGTTCCCAGAAACACCACATCAAACTGAATGTGGTCCACCACACTGGTGGCGAAATTGCCATAGGTCCTCTCCCCGGGATTGTAGGCCATACCGCCCACCACCAGGGTCCGGATGTTCATCTGCGCCAGTTTCAGCGCTCCGGGCAGCGAATTGGTGGCCACCAGCAGGTCCCTGCGCCGCGCCAGTGCCTGGAGCCCCAGCAATACCGTGCTGCCGGCATCCACATAAATCACCTGGCCGTCCTTCACCGTTGACAGCGCGGCGTAGGCCACCGCGATCTTCTCCTGCACATGATGCCCCGAGCGGATGGCCATGGGCGTTTCCTGCGGCGCCTGCACCAGCCGCACATAGCCGTGTTCACGCTCCACCACACTCATCCGCACAAGGTCCGCGAGATCTGAGCGCAGGGTCTCCGGCGTGATTTCCAGTTCATCCGCCAGTTCGCGCACCCGCATTTTCTCCTCCCGCTCCAGGATTTCCAGGATCCGTCCCAGGCGCTTCTCCTTCGACGCCCTCATGACGCTCCCGTTCCCGGATCTGAGGACTCGATCCATCCAAATGTGAAATGCTCCCCGGTCTTCCGTCCTTCGTTCCGGTAACTGAAACAGTCGGGATGTGTTTTGGTGTCCAACTCCGACACATGGATGTTTTCTGCCGGCAGACCCGCCATGCGCAGCATCGCCACATTCAGCCCCTGGTTGTCCAGATACAGCCGGTCACTGTCCGGATCCTCAGAACGGCTCCAGAAGGCATCCACATCCAGACCCAGTTCCTTCAATGGTTCCATGGCTTCGATGACCTCCGGCCCCACCTCCAGGGAGTCCTGAAGAATCGAAGGGGAGAACCAGGCCTGCGCCCGGGCGGGATCCAGTCCGCCCACAGAGATGAGTTCCCGCATGGTCTTCAGTGTAATGGCCTGGGCCGTGCCCTTCCACCCTGAATGAATGCACGCCACCAGCGGAATCCCCGGATCGGCCACCAGCAGCCCCACACAGTCAGCCGTGAAGATCCCGATCAGCGTATCCGGTTCCGTGGTCCACACCGCATCCACATCCATGATGCTCGTGTCCCTGTCATCTGACCCCATGCCCCGTTCGGCCGCCGTCACCCGGTGACTGTTCGCCGTGTGTTTCTGCCACGGCAGCGCCCAGTGGTCCAGAGGCAGGGTCTGGCCTGCGAGTATCCGGCGGTTTTCCAGCACCGCCACCGGATTCTGACAGACATGAAGCGCCATGTTTCCGTTCTCCGGTGCCTGCCGGTCCTTCAAAGTCGTTCCCCCGTGAACGATATCCGTTGTATGCCAAATTGCTTTCATGTCGTCATCATAACAGAAAACCGCAGGCCACACCCCGGGACAGTGTCAGAGACCGGTATATAGGTATATAGAGGAAAGAGAATCTGGGTGCCGATGGTGGCAGACAGGGGCCAAAACCGGGAGGTTAAGACAATATCTGCAGGGATTGAAGGAAACTGCAGAAGATTTGAATTATGAAGTTATATTAAAAATATAACAAATAGCGCATAACGGAGAACAGGGGATACGCGCAAAGGCTGGAAAATCCCCGGATTTTCACATTGCGTTCCAGCTGGAACAGAAAAAACGGACCGTGGACGGTCCGCACTGTGTCTTTCGAAGTATACTTTGGCGGACTTGTAAGGAATTGCGGTGAATCCTTAATGAAATGCAATCGTTCCATTGTTTTGTATGATAAAATTCATTTACTTGAGAAAACTGCACGTAGAAAATATGTTTTTGAAAGTATACATTGGCGGATTTTTATTATTAGAAAAGGAGGAAATCATATGGAATACAGTTACATGCTGACAGCGAAAGCAGACAAATTACCGTCAGAACTGAAAGACTCTGTATTCGCTGATGCCCGCGGAGATCTGGACTATCCGGAATTCCGCCGTCTTCTCACCGTGGTGAAGCCTGGAGACAGGCTGAACATCCCGACGCTCTCGGACCTGGGCAACAGTCTGTCCGAGATCAGCGACAAATGGCAGGAGCTGCAGGAGCACCAGGTCACTGTGTGGATCCTGGACTGTCCGGCGCTGCGGAATCATTCGGATCTCTTCGGGGAATTCCTGAAGTATGTCTCCTATTCCCAGCAGCAGTTCGGCGCGAAGCAGGTGCGGTCTTCGTCTGCATCCAAAGGCGGGCTGAATCCCGGGCGCAAGCCGATGCAGCTGCCGCACAACTTCACGGAAGTCTATGAAGACTACTGCAGCGGCAAGCTCAACAGCCGGGAAGCGGGAGAAGCACTGAATGTGTCCCACACGACGTTTCTGCGGTGGACACGGGAACTGAACCAGGCCTGAGACCGGTTTTCAGACAGCCGGGTTGTGATCACACGCAAGTGGGGTCTAACGGCCAAATACGTAAGCTAAAATTTATTTTAAGTCGGAATTCTCTGGCAAACGCCGTTTTGTTTGAGAAACTGTGAATCCGTTGTTCTGAAATGGAGTTAAGCCGCAGAAAGCCGGAATGCAGCCTGCTGCACGTAAAAGGGGATTGAAAGGGAATATCCAGAAACTGAATCAGGTGCCGCCAGAACGCTGCGCCTGGTGAAGAAAACCGGAAAGCCACAGACTTTCCGGGAAAAGAATGATGTTTTGCGGAAGGGGATGAGCTGATGGTTCAGGCAGGAAGCAGGGGATCCTGTCAGCTCTTCCGTGAAATACAGCGGGTTGTGCCCGCAAAGGAAAGAAAGGAAAGATTATGAAGCAGTACACGGAACATATACGTGGAAAACTGCGGAAGCTGCCAAAGAAGCTGATTGGTTCTCTGGCGGCTGCCGCTGTTGTGGTGACCACACTGGTGACCGCAAATCCCATGGCTGTACAGGCTGGTCAGCGGGATCCGAATGTGAATCCACAGATCAACATTCAGCATTATTTGAATTTTGAAGCCATTTCCATGGGTTTCATCACAGACGGGCCTGACACAGCAGGCAAAGGAACCGTTGTGTATCCTTTGAGGAATGCCCCAGACTGGGACAAGTCCTTCAGCTGGTCAGAGTTTGAAAAGAAATATCAGACGTTGCCTGACACTGAAAAAGGGACAGCAACTGGTACCCTTCTCAAAATTTACAACAAGGAAGCCAGGGGAACTCTCACAAACGGTGCAGGATCGGCTCCCAAATACGGACTCATTCTGGATGAGCAGGGCAATATGGAAACACATCCAGCCAAAAAGATGCTGTTCAATGATGAGACAGTGGAGTACAGAAACAAGCCTCAGCTGCTGTACATGAACCGCCTTGCCAATAACGAGAACTATAAACTGAAAGCTGTGTGGTTTGCGAAAACTCTTGCGAACCCCAGAAGTGTGGATGAGAAGGATTTTAAAATCGCCAATATCACAGCAGATCTGAATTCTGAATACCCGGTGATTTTCACCAACAATGAAAACTATTCGGAGACAATCAATGGCGTAACCATCAAAGCCAGTGCGGATGAGCCGGTACGGATGGGGGATCACTGGGTCATTGTTGTGTCGGAAGGTGCAACCATCCGCTTCATGTTTGATCCGACGGATGAGACATATAACAAAAATGATGTGAACTTCTTCGACTACGATATTTCCAATGGAAAGATTTATGTTAATGGAGTGGAACATGAAACCAGCGAGCAGGATGCGCTGCAGGCTGCCGGGAATACAACCACAGCCCATACTGGCAAGCAGGGAATCAACTCTGACAAGAACTACTCCGGCACAGGAGCCAAACTGGCGTTCGGTAACGTAAATACCGGTACAGGCCTGGGCGGTGAGATCTGGGATGGCAATGCGATCAACCAGTTCAACTGCAACAATGATCAGGGAACGGTGTTCGGCCTGGTCCAGGGCCTGAATTCTGATGGAACCCTGCAGTGGGCAGATGGGGTTGATGCGCCAAAGCTGTTTTCAACAGCGAATGATACAGTCGGCAAATCTGTATATCAGAATAAATATGGCCTGCAGTTCAAGCGCTCCGGCGGAACTTATGTTCTGGATGGTGTGACAGATTTGAAGAGTGGATCTGTGATTGAATCCGCCAAAGACCTGTCCACTTTTGAGGGATTGAAGGTTCCCAACAGTACCAACCGCAACAAAGTGATCTGGTCCAACCAGTTCTGGCCCATGGATGCGGCTCCTTCCTATGGGGCGAATGATCACGACTTGAAGTTCGGTGCCACCTCAAAGCCCGGAACCTATGGCGAAGTAAATACTAGTGGACAATGGGACAATCTTACCAACACCAAAAACGCATTCCGCGGTCAAAGCAGTCCTGCCGGCAACACGGCAAATGGTGGCGATGTCGGTGCCGGTTCGGCTACTGGCAGCCTGCCAAAGTCCGATGATTCCTTCAACCACAACTCGAACTTTGGCATGAGCTTCACTACCGATTTCTACCTGGATCCCGGATACGCCGGTCCGCTCCGTTACTACTTCTATGGAGACGATGACATGTTTGTCTTCCTGTCCAGAGTGACTACGGATGAGCAGAACAACGAAATCGTTTCGGAACCTCAGCTGGTGGCGGATGTAGGTGGAGTGCACTCTTCAGTAGGTATGTATGTCAATCTGTGGCCATACGTAAATGGCGGGAATGGTCCTATCGCATATCCAGCCAATAGTCAGGAGAAATCCAGTCAGGTTCAGCATTATCGTCTGTCTGTGTTCTATACAGAACGGGGGGAATCAGGCTCAACCTGCTTTATGCGGCTGACTGTGCCCTTTGAACCCAATGATCCGGGAAGCATTGCATTCAATGCGGATCTGAACGTGGAAAAAGAAGTAAAATCTGCAGAATCGGATGAGACTGCAGCGGACAAAGAATACACGTTCCAGCTGAAGCTCAAAAACGGCGGTACGGTTCCCGAACTGGATGACGACGGAAATCCCGTTCTGAATGCGGAGGGCAATCCGGTCACCAGACCGGCAACCTTTGATGAGTCGAATTCCGTTATGGTGAATCAGTATGCCTATACCATCAAGGACAAGGCTACCGGAAAGGAAGTATCCAGCGGGTACATAGCAAACGATGGAACATTCAAACTCAAGGATGGACAGCTGTTTACCGTCAAGGACCTTCCGCAGGGATCGCTGTACAAAGTTGAGGAAATTCAGCTGAATTCCGGGGAAACCACAACGTTTGTCAGTGGAAAGATTGACAAAGACGGTGCAACCCACATTCAGAAGGATTATGCAGCCGGTACTGTTGTATCCGGGTCCACCGTGGAGGAAAACTACGTCAAGTACATCAATGCGGCGCAGCAGGGTACATTGACTCTGAACAAAACCGTGGAAGGCACACCGTCCACGACCGAACCCTTCACATTCCAGGTGAAGCTGGAAGCACCGGAAGGATTTACAGGTCCGATCGGCAGTCTCGGCGTTCTGCGCAATGGCCTGGAAGAAGCAGATCTGCAGCCGGAAGAAGATGGCAGCTACTTGGTTGCGCTGCAGTGGGATGCGGATAAAAAAGCGTATGACACTGTAACGCTGTACAACATTCCTCTCAAAACGGCCTACACAGTCACAGAACAGAAAACCGGCAACTACCTGCCTTCTGATATTGAAGTGACTGGTGGTGTGGATAACCAGACATTCCTGGCAACGGCAACAGCCCAGGGCATCATCGATGTGGATGGGGAAATCTCGGATACCAACCGTCCATTTGTGACGGTGAACTATACCAATACCTATCAGCCCAGTGCAACGGCACAGCTCAAAGTGAACAAGACCATCACAGGGCGGCCGGCAGCGTCAGGCGGAGAACAGTTCACCTTCCGGCTGGAAGGTGCCGACGATCAGTCGAAAGCCTATCTGGGTGACAAACCGCTCTTTGCGGAAGTCACAGTAAAAGCCGGTGAAAAGAACGCAGAGGGTCTGTTCCCGGAGATGCACTTCACCAAAGAGGACTTGAAACTGAAAACCTATCGCTTCAACATCACGGAAGTCAATGGCGGTCAGCATGTCAATGATCTGGATTACGATGCCAGCGTGTATCAGGCTGCAATCACGGTAAGTACCGATGATGATTTCAACCTGAAGACAAGCGTTGCCTGGACCAAAGATGGTGCAGACTATGAGCCTGCAGGGGATGCAGATGGGGCCATTGGCTTCGAAAACATCCGCAGGCTGACAGCGTCTGGAGATATTGGATTCACCAAAACCATAGAGGGTGATGGAAACATCGGCGATGTCTACAGATTCACCATTGATGGGGAAGATGGCGCCCCCATGCCGGAAGAAACCACCGTGGAAATCGTGAATGACGGCAGCACTGTCTATACAGGAAAGTTTGGCCCGATTGCTTTTGCAGACAAAGATGCGGGGAAATCCTATACCTATACCATTAAAGAAACAGCAAATATCGCTGGTATGGTAACAGACCCGACAGTCTATAAAGCCACATACAAGATTGGGAAAAAGACAGATGGTAACGGCTATGACCAGCTTGATCCGCAGCTGACCATCACCAGAGAGGATGGCTCCGCCGCCGATACAGCCGGAGTTGTCTTCAAAAACATCTACCGGAAGGCGGAAGTTGCCATTCCGGTAACCAAAACGCTGCAGGGACGGCAGATGCGTCCGGATGAAACCTTTGTGTTTGAGCTTCTGGAAAAAGGAAGCAGCGATGTACTGCAGACGCTTACCATCCAGGGAGAGGAAGGGAAGAATTCTGTCACGAAATCTTTCGAGCCGATTCAGTTTATGGACGCAGCTGTAAAAGAGTACATTGTCCGGGAAATCAGGGGCAGCGATCCGCAGATGACCTATGACACAGCCGATCATGCAGTCACGGTGACCGTAACGGAAACAGCTGAAAAGAATCTGGAAACCTCCATTCAGTATGAAGGGGATACACAGCAGAATTCTGTGGTGATCACCAACATATGGAATACCTCGGCAGACTGGGCTCCTGAAGTATCCAAGCAGACACTGGGCGGCAGTCCTGAGGGCTACACCTTCCGGATGGAGATGACTGAGGCTGAAGGCGCAGAACTTCCTGAAAGTGTCACTGCCACCAGTGATGCGCAGGGAATGGTCCGTTTCGATCCGGTGACATTCACCAGGGCAGGAACGTATACCGTAAAAGTTCAGGAGGTAAAGGGCAATGATGACTCTGTAGAGTATGATGGCCACACGGTGACCTGGACAGTAGCTGTTGCACAGGATGAAAAAACCGGTGCCTTTACAGTTACACCGGCAACGGATGACAGTACCCTGTTTACCAATGATGCCGGCCTGCGCATTTCCAAAACAGTGACTGCAGGTTCGGATACAACACTTACAGAGGCAGATCTGACCAGAGAATTCAGCTTTACACTGTCCTTCCGCGACAGCCAGGGCAAAGACCTGGCCGGATCCTGGAAGACTGTGATCCGGAATATGGAAGGCGACATCGTTTCTGATGACCAGACAGTATCCAGCAAGGGAACTCTGAAACTGCGTCACGGACAGACAGCTTATATTTATGGACTGCCTGCGGGTACAAGCTACAGCATTGATGAACAGCCGGAAGCAGGCTGGTTCAATGTGGAAGCGCTGCATGGCGAAGGCAGCATCAGTGCCGGCAACGTGCAGGATGTATCGTTTACCAATGTGAAAATGGGAACAGATACGGGTGAAATCCTTGGCTACAAGTCCCTGATCAACACGGGCATGAACCCGAATCTGACGCTGGACCAGTTCCAGTTCAGTATTGAAGGTATACGTGCAGATGTGGAAGATACACCGAAAGTTCCGGTATCGAAGGAAGAAACACCGGAAGAAGAGCAGGCAGAGGATGGGCAGGCTCAGCCGGCTCCGGGGCAGGAAGAATCTGAATCAATGGAACCGGAACCAGCCGATGAAGAGACGCAACAGGATCCGGAGGCTGAGCAGGTTGTGATGCCCAGAAAGGCAGCGCGCAGCCAGATCACATTGGAACCTGGCGAAATGCCGCTGCCGGAAGTTACAACCGTCAGCAGCAATGCAGCCGGTGAAATCCGCTTTGGAGCGATTGAATTCACCCGTGCCGGCACCTACGTCTACAGAATCTCCGAGGTAAACAACAGCCTGGATGGCGTTTCCTATTCGGATGCCCAGTGGACAGCCACAGTTACTGTGGAAAATGTCTTCACGTCCGGACAGGTGACAGGTGTCAAAGTTACGGATATTGCCTATGCGGATGCAGAAGGCAATCCGGCAGATGCCTTTGCATTCACCAATGAATACAAAGGTACACCGGATCTTGAACTGCACAAGGATCAGAGTGTGCAGGGTGGAGACAGAACCATTGAAAAACAGTCTGTCAAAGCCGGTGATCTTGTGACGTATTATCTGACTGTCTCTGCACCGGAAACGGCGACAGCTGCAGCCAGGGATGTGGTGATTACCGATGTGATTCCTTCTGTCAACCAGGGCGGTGATCCGGATGCGCAGCTGAAGCTGGTGAATCCGGGCGGTGCTTCCTATGATGAGAAGACCCGTACGCTGACCTGGCATGTCGGGGATGTGACTCCCGGCAATGCAGTGACTGTGTTCTGGACTGTTCTGGTTCCCGAGGTGAAAACCGAAACAAGCTGGACCAATATTGCTGCAGCCAACTACTCCAACAACCCGGATGATCCGCTGGAATCCGAAGAGGTGACCATTGAGACCGAACCCGCGCTGCCGCATGTGACCATCCGCAAGGCGCAGTCCGTGAACAAGCCGGGTGCGGTTTCCACATCTGACTTCAGCGAGAATGAACAGCCTGTCCTGACAGAAGCCGGCAGCAAGGTGATTTATCGGCTGACTGTAACCAATGACGGGGATGCTGCAGCGAAAAATGTGATCATCACTGATGTGATTCCGAAAGCTGCCGATGGTACACAGCTGGAATTCCTGCAGGTGTATGACGATGGAGTTTTCGACAGGAAGACGCAGACGCTGACCTGGACGCTGCCGGAACTGAAAGCCGGCGAAAGCGCAAATGTGCATTTCGCAGTTACGGTTCCGACAGTCAAGACAGCCACTCAGTGGACCAACCAGGCGACGGTGAAACATCAGGATCCAAAGGATCCCACAAAGGAAACACCGGAAGTTCCTTCCAACGAAGTCACAGTGGAAACCGACGTTCCCGCTCTGACCATCCACAAGGAACAGGCACTCAACAGCAGCGAAGAGAAAGATTTCACAACCGTGCTTCTCTCTGCCAGACCTGGTGACATCATCACCTACCGCATGACAGTCACAAACCCCAGCAAGGTGGATGTACCCAATGTGGTCGTGAAGGATACGGTGCCCATTGGCACACCGGAGGCACCGCTTGCGGTTGTCAGCGGATCTGTTTCCGAGGGCGGCAACCACTATGCAGATGGAACCATTGTGTGGAACCTGGGCACGATGAAAGCCAGAGAATCCAGATTTGTTTCCTTCCAGGCGAAACTGCCCATGGATAACGCAGCGGGAAGCTGGAAGAACGTTGCCAAGCTGACATACCAGAACGATCCGGAGGGACCAGAGCACGAAACCCCGTCCAATGAAGTGGAATTGAAGAAGGATCCCAACAAGGTTCCGACCACATCCACCAATGGAAAGCCGCATCCTGGAGCCAGCGCTCCCACTGCGACAAACACCGGTATCCTGACCTGGACACTGCTGGCAGCAGGGGCTGCGACAGGTGCTGCAGGTCTGGGCATTGCCGGACGCAGACGGAGAAAGCCGGTTTCCCGGAAACGGAAATAGACGGTCAAATCCCGGACTGTATGACAGTCCTGCTGTCAAAGGACAGCTGCAAAAGTGAATGAATAAAACAAAGGGAGAGCAGTCCGCACAGGGCCGCTCTCCTTTTGGCGTTGGGGAATGTGAGGCCGATGGTGGCTGACAGGGGACGGAAACCGGGAGGTTAAGACATACTTCCGCGAAATCAAAGCAACCTGCAGCCGGAGTCTGCATCAAGCTCTGGCCGGATCTGCCCGAAAATACACAAAAGCCGTCAAGTCCCGATAAAAAATCCGGGGCATGACGGCCTGTTTTGTCTTGTCTGGAATCGATTTTGGGACATTGTGCCGGAATCTGTCTGGAAACAGTTCGGAACTTGTCTTTAAAAGTATACTTTGGAAAACATAACGATGTTCAATAACTTTCTCAACTAAATGCATTTTAGCACGGTAAACTAATGGCTGGATACAAATTCTGTAATGTTGCAACGCATTTCCTTACAAGTCCGCGAAAGTATACTTTGGCGGACTTTTTCAGCAGACAAGGAGGGAAGGGTTTGGAATACAGTTACATGCTCGTGGCGGAATCTGACAAATACCCGCGGGATCTCAAGCATTCAGTCTTTACCGACACCCGTGGAGACACGGATTTCCCGGAATTCGACCGTCTTCTGTCCGTGATCCAGCCAGATGACAGTCTTCACATCCCGTCCCTGGCAGACCTGGGCTACAACCTCACGCAGGTGTGCGAGAAATGGCAGAAGCTGCAGGACAAGGAGGTCCACATCTGGATCCTGGACTGTCCCGCGGCACACAGCCAGCCGGAGCTCTTCGGCGAAGTCCTGCAGTATGTGTGTTATTCGCAGAAGCGGTTCCGCAACCCGAAACATCGCACGGTGATCCGGGACAAGAACGGAAGCGGTCCGGGCCGCCGGCGGATCGAACTCCCTGAACGCTTTGCGGAAGTCTACGAAGACTACTGCAGCGGCAAGCTCAACAGCCGGGAAGCCGGGGAATCGCTCAATGTTTCCCATACGACATTCCTGCGATGGAGCCGGCAGCTGGACGAAGCCTGAGCTTCTTAGAAAGTTTTGCATGAAAGAAAAGGAATTGAAAAAGCTGTCCCGTCTCCAGCTCGTGGATCTTCTCATTGAAAGTACGGAAGAAAACGAACGGCTGAAGACACTCGTGCAGGAACTCAGCGACGAACTCGAAAACCGGCGCATCGAGTGCCGCAAAGCCGGGAACATCGCGCAGGCCGCCCTGCAGCTCAACGGCGTGTTCGAAGCCGCCCAGCAGGCAGCCGAGGATTACCTCAACGAGATCAGACAACAGACAGAAAGGGCCGCTCCATGAGCAGCCACAAGAAAGAGAGACTCTCTGCCAGTCAGTTTGATTCGGCGGACTGGAAGAAAGAAAAGAAACGGATTTTGTACCAGAAAAAGTTCCGGGACACACTCAAAAGCACCATTGCGGTGCTCGTGGTCGTCGCCGCCCTGGCGATTCTAGCCGCTACCCTGTGGCTCCCGGTCCTGCGTATCTACGGAAACTCCATGACCCCCACCCTCAGCGAAGGCAATATTGTCGCCACGGTGAAAACCACAGAATTCCAGCCGGGGGATGTCATTGCCTTCTATTACAATAACAAGCTCCTCGTCAAGCGCGTCATCGCCGGACCCGGAGACTGGGTGGATCTTGCGGATGACGGCACTGTGTACGTCAACGGCAAGGAACTGGAGGAACCGTATCTGGAGGAAAAAGCACTGGGTGAAACGAACATCGACTACCCCTACCAGGTGCCGGAAGACCGGTGGTTTGTGATGGGGGACCACCGGAGCGTTTCCCTGGACTCCAGAACCAAAGCCATCGGACCCATTGCCGAGGAACAGATCGTCGGCAAGCTGATCTGGCGGCTCTGGCCCTTCGATGCAGCAGGGACTTTGTAGAAAGGAAATTTGATGATGAAACGACACCGCCATATCCGCAGACGGCTGGTGGGTGCGCTCGCAGCGTTTGTCGTATTCTGCACGACCTACGCCCTGATCCTGCCCGCCGTGACGCTCTCCGGCGAAACCCATTGCGGCAAGGAAGAACACACTCACACAGAAGACTGCTACAGAAGCGAAGACTGGCTCTGCGGCCTGGAAGAACAGACAGCCACAGAGGGACATGTGCAGGATGAAACCTGCTGGCAGACACAGGAAACCCTGATCTGCGGCCAGGAGGAAAGTGAACTCCATGTTCATGACGCGACATGCTACCAGACAGAGCAGGTGCTGATCTGCGGCCAGGAAGAAACCGCAGGGACCGAGGGCCATACCCATACCGATGACTGTCACAAGAGTAGCGAACCGCTGTGCGGGAAAGAGGAACACATCCACACCCGCCAGTGTCAGTCCGATCCGGCAGCCGTGGAAACAGAAGAGGACTGGAAAAAGTCCATTCCGACAGACCTCAAGGAAGAGGTCCGGGAGCGTGTATTGCAGGTGGCAGAAAGCCAGCTGGGGTACAGGGAATCGGAGAAGAACTTCCGGGTCAATGAAGACGGCACCGAGGATGGATTCACCCGCTATGGCGAGTGGGCCGGTGACTGCTATGGCGACTGGAACAATGCCTTTACGGGATTTGTGCTGAGGTATGCGCAGGCCGATGGTGGCTTCAACAAGGACATCAATCAATGGATGGTTGAGCAGTCGCAGAATCTGAATACGGCGTATGAAACGGCAGAACCCGGTCATGTTGTCTTCTATCAGGACGATGAAGGCCAGCGAAGGTCAGGAATCCTGGAAAGCTATGATGCGAAGTCACAGAAAGCCAGAATCTATGCAGGTGATGTGGATAAGACTGTGAAGAAGATCGACCGGACGGCAACGCAGATGATTGGCACATTGCCGGTGAATGAGATGAATCCTGCCGGTTCGCCAACGGAGGAAGCAGATTCATCGGCAGGACCCGCTGAAGAAAATCCGGAGGATTCTGAGTCAGGAGAACAGGAGAAATCTGTTGTTGTCGAAGGTGCGGACAACCGGGTACAGTCGGGCGATGAAATCACGCTGACTGCACTGCCGCAGGGGTTTGAAAATACCGAAAATCTTCAATATCAATGGCAGTACAACGATACGGACAATACAGATCCAGAGAGCTGGAAAGATCTGGAAGGGGAAACCTCACAGAAACTTACGATCCTGGTGTCCGAAGAAAACCTGACTTATCGCTGGCGTGTTGGAATTACACAAGTTCCAGAGGAACAGCTGCCTGGTGGGAGTGCAGCAGTTGAAGGGGTTGCCTACAAGCTGAAACCGCTTGTCTCTCTGCGCGACCTGGAAGTGCCGGGTTCCGAAAATACCGTTACGGATGAAACCGAAACGATATATTCCGGTGATGTAACGCTGGTGACTGAAAGCAAAGCAATAGAAGAAAATACAGCAGCCGATACTGGAACAGTTCCTTCCAGGTTCATCATTGAAAAGAAATGGAAAAAGCAGCCTCAGGAAAGCGAAGTAAAGACTGTACCCGTGAGCATCCGGTATGGGAATTTTAATCCTGATACTTTACAGCCGGACCTGCTGGAGGGGATGGATGATCCCAATCCAGTCATTATGGAAACTTTGATTTCCTATGACAGCCATACAAAAACCTGGAAACAGGAAATCAGTTTTGACGAACTCCTGGAAAAGTTCAAAGCAAAGTATCCGCGCCAGGATGCAGATTATACAAAATTTTATGTAACAGAAAATCTTGATGGATATCTGGCGACGTATGAACGCAGTGAAAAGAAGGAAGCTGTAAGGAAAGTCAAAGCGGAACCAGCCAGCATGCTCGAAAACGGAAAGCAGTATGTGATTCTAAACGCCGACAAAAGCATGGCTCTTAGTTATGGAAATAATAGTTTGACTGCAAGTACTTATGGAGGCTCTGTTTCCGATTCCATACTCTGGACCGTGGAGACTGGAAATAATGGTGCTTATTTAAAGAGGGGCAGTATATATCTTGTAATCAGTGGTGGTTTATTCGGGAAGACGTTGAGTACCGTATCAAACATTGGAGATGCAACGAGCTTTACACTTTCTGAAGGTACGCTTAAATCTGGAACCTACTATATTGGTTATTCAAGTGATTTTGTTTATAGCCGGTTTACAGCATCTAGAAAAAGTGGGGAAACAAAAATATATGAAGTCACAGATGTTGAGACTGTAGATTTGCAATACACGATTACCAATACTAAGGTTGCATCCGGCTCATTCGGTTCCGGAACCACTCCATTGGCAGCAAAAGAAATACCACATTCCAAAACCATTGATTATCTTGGAGATTCAGTGACCAATGCGGATGCGCAATATGGGTCAGATAAAGACCTTTCTGATTCCTACCGTTTGTATCTGGATGCAGGTCCAATCGCGGATGAGAATCCGGTGAATTTGATACTGGTACTGGATACATCGAGCAGTATGAGAGAAGAATTAGGAAAAACTGAGAAAACCAGATGGAACACATTAAAAACGACACTTGTGGGCGATTCTGGTATATTGAAAGATTTTTATAAATTAAATCCCTCAAATCAGGTTCGTCTTGTTACCTTCGCCTCTCAAGCCACTATAGATCCAACAGAATATAATAATTTCGACTCTATACAAAATAAATTGAATAATACCGGTTTGGCATCAGGACAAGCAGGCGGTACAAACTACGAAGATGCTCTGTTAAAGCTATCAAACGTAATAGATCAGGCTCCACGTGGCTATTCAACTTATGTAGTTTTCCTGAGTGATGGTGTACCGACAGTTCATAACAGCGGTAATGGATACGAAATCGGCGGTAGTTCAGAAACCAATATGGAGGATGCAAAAGGCACTGTTAATCAAATAAAAGCGCTCTATGCGGATAAAACGCGAGAATTTACGTTAAGCACTATTGCCTACGATACAAACCCGACTGTATTCCTCAGTAAAAACGAAAACGGAATTGGTAAATTCCAATATGGCGGGGAGACCCTTGATGTGCCCGATCTGCCATCTCCAGACGGTTTCTGTGGTCAGGCTACCGATGTTACATCCTTACAGGAACAACTGTATCTGATGTGTATCGGTCCACGCTGCGACAACCTCGTGATTCAGGACACGCTTTCCGAAAATGTCGATTTTGATTATGAAAATATCAATATACTTGTCAAAGCGATTCCGACGGGAGTGGATGCTGGCCAACCAGTGGAAATATATAGGGTAACATCCCTGAGGAATACCAAAATCAGACCCGACAAAGCTTTAAACAATGAAGTTCCTAAATTCAGCTTTCCAAACAGAGACACGATCGGAACAAACGTAAATGTGGAGAATTGGGATAACGATCATGTATTTGGTGATTCTGGTGGTGTATTTGTCGATACGGTAAATACAACAATAGCACTCAAATTCAACCCGGGTTGGTCTATGGACCCGCACTACAGGTATGAAATCAGTTTTAACGTTGCAACAACTGAAGAAGCTTATAGAAAATACGAGGAACAAAACCTGGAATACAAGGAAACTGGAACTATAAACAGTGACTACAAGGTTACTGGAAACTCCACATCCAGCAACCGAGGAGGGTTTTATTCAAATGACAGTTCGTCTTTGAAGTACCGATACAAAAATCCTTACAACGAAAAAGAAACTGAGGTACTTGCTACAAATCCGGAGGCTGGTCAAACAAAGATTACCGAGTATCAAAAGCCGGTTGTTCAGACAGATGCAGCTCTGCTGGATCTGTATAAGGTTTCAAAAGATGGCAATCAGAAGCTGAATGGTGCTGTATTCGAAATCTACGATGATCTGACGAAAGACCCTCTTAGAACTTATACAACCAGTGGATCAGGTGACCTGGCTGGCCACATCGAAATTGGCCGGGTCATCAATGGCAAGACCTATTACTTGAAGGAGAAAACTCCTCCTGCCGGATACATTCATGACAATGTAATCTTCAAGATTGAATTCAAGGGAAAAGATACCGTAATCAGTATCTTGGATGGTAACGGAGAACCTACAAATTTGGATTCTGAAGACTATGTAACGAAAGATATTTCTGGAAGACATGTCACGCTCACCATAAAGAACGAGCCTGGCAAACCACTTCCCAACACCGGTGGATCTGGTACCCAACTTCTTACATCAGCAGGAGCGGCAATGATTGCTGGCAGTCTGCTTGTGTACGGATACAGAAAGAGGCTTAGGGGCAAAGAAGGGAGGTCGAAGTAAGAGCCTCCGCCCCTGACCTTAAGGGGAACTGTATTCGATAGATATAAAAACAATCCGGGAATTTGATACCGGAAAGGAAAGAAAGGAAATTATGAAACACACATTCAAGAAACTGTTTTCTATCTTGGCAGCATTCATGATGGTGGTTGGTCTTGGACTGACGACAGTGAAGGCAGCCGGAAATGCATCCATTACCATTACCAATGCTGATGCTGAAGCGACCTACGAACTCTGGAAAGTATTCGACGCAGAACTGACGAATGGCAATGATGGTATTGCTTACTACACTGCCGAAGCTAACGCAGATGCAGTTACTAATTCGAACGTATTCGAAACAGTCGGGACTGCCTTTAATGGCAAAATTCAGGTAAAGGCCAAGGCAGATGCTACCGGGACAGAGATAGCTGAATGGCTAAAAACAAACAATAACCTGAGCAACATCGGTGCCACTCAGATTACGACTGAACCGACAAAAGATAACAAGGGAACTGTAACCTGGAACGGCCTGGATTTTGGTTACTACTTCATTAAGAGTACTCTCGGTACAGATGTAGCAGTAACGCTGACAAGCACCCAGCCCAATGCAACTGTACAGGCAAAGAACACGAACAGCCCGGAAGTTCCGAAGGATGCGAAGAAAGTCGTAAATTCTGAGGGAACTGTAATCTCTGATCCTTCTGTAAAAATTGGTGATTCCGTCAAATTCCAGATTTCGTTTACTGCACGTAACCACGAAACAGATGATCAGGGAAAGGCCGTGGAAGTAACTCAGTACGTTGTGGAAGATACTCCAAGTGGTCTGTCTATCAAAGCAGATTCTGTAACTGTGACGGTTGGATCTACTCCTGTGGCTGTAACTCCTGTTATTGATAACAATGGCAAAATGACAATCACCCTCCCATGGAAAGAAGGAAATGACTTCAAATATCCTTCGCCATCAAAAGTAGTGATTACCTATGAAGCTACTCTGAATGCTCTGACCGGTACTAACAAGGCAAACGTACAGTTCAATAACAAGACAAAGCCTATTGATGTCGTAACTGTAGATACAACAGCTTTCACAGTGAAAAAGATAGCAGAAGATAAGACAACTGAACTGACTGGCGCTTCTTTTGAACTGTATGCAGATGCGAATATGGCGCAGCTGATCAAACTGACAAAAAAACAAGATGGAACGTATGTAGTAGACCCGGAGGCAATAAACTCTGCAGTAATTGAAGCTGGTACTGCTACTGTTGATGGTCTGAAGACAAATACGACTTACTATCTGAAGGAGGTCAAGGCTCCTGCGGGTTACAACCTGAAGACCGAAGTTACGCCTGTAACAACTGGCGACAAGTCGGCAACTATTGAAGTGAAGGTAGTCAACCAGAAGGGTGGAACTCTGCCTTCCACCGGTGGCATGGGTACAACAATGCTGTATACAGCAGGTGGTCTGCTTGTTGTGGGGGCAGCGGTTGTTCTTGCAGCAAAGAAAAGAATGAACGCATAATCAGTTCTTTCTGATAAGTCTGCCACAGGAGCGGTTTGCCGTTCCTGCGGCAGGGAGAGTCCTGCATGAAAAAATATATTAAGAAGAACTGGTCTTCCATTCTGCTTATATTGATCTTCACGGTAGGGCTGTCCCTGCTGTTATATCCAACAGTAGCGGATTGGGTTAACTCGTTACATGCTTCATATGCCATTGATGGGTATACTCAGCAAATTGCCGCTCTTTCTGATGAAGAGTATGAGCGATTAATGGAAGAGGCCAAAGAATATAACGCTGATCTGCTTAGTGATAGAAACAGATTCAATCCATCCGATGAAAGGCATAGGAGATATTCAGATACATTGGATATGGATGTGAATGGTGTTATGGGCATTGTCAAAATACCCTCTATCCGGGTGAACCTGCCTATTTATCACGGTACCGAAGAATCAGTGCTCCAGACCGCCATCGGCCATATCGAAGGCTCGTCTCTTCCCATCGGCGGAGAATCCACTCACGCCATCATATCCGGTCACCGAGGTCTCCCATCTGCCAAGCTGTTCACAGATCTGGACAAGCTGGAAGAAGGCGACTACTTCATGATCACGGTGCTGGATGACACCTATACCTATGAAGTGGACCAGATCAAGATCGTGGATCCGGATGACTTCACCTATCTGCAAATCGAACCTGGCCAGGACCTCGTCACACTGGTCACCTGCACACCGTATGGTGTGAATACCCACCGGCTCCTGGTTCGCGGTCACCGTGTGGACAACCTGCCGGATGACTTCATCAACACCCGGAATGAGGCAATGCTCATCGACTCGAAGCTGGTGGCACTGTTCATTGCCGTACCGGTCCTGCTGGGTCTGTTCATCTGGGTCATGGTCAAAGGCCGAAAGAAGAAAGTTTAGAAAGTTGAGGGAACGCTTATGAAGGAAATATGGAGAAAGTTGTGGATCCTTCTGCTCATTCCGCTGTTTGCTGCTATGCCTGTCATGGCGCAGGAAATCGACCTGGACCACCGGGGATCGCTGACCATTTCGTTCAATGGGAAGTATCCGCTGGAAGGGTCTTCCTATGCGATTTGGCAGGTGGCCACCATTGGCAATACGGACAAGGGCTATCAGTACCTGAATGCCCCGGGGTTTGAAGGAATCCGGTTCCACTTCACGGAACAGGACTTGAACTATTGGGATGCAGATGAATCCCGTCCTCTGATCGAGTTTGTGGGAGACTACATTGATGACAATCAGATAGCGCCCTATGCAACACGCACCATTGGCGAGTCCAACAGGGTGACGTTTGCGGACCTGCCTCTGGGCATCTACTATGTACGCCAGACAGAGCTGGGGGCAGCGGGATATGTCATGACATCGTATCTGGCGACGATTCCGGACAATACCGGGAGTTATGATGCAACGTCTTTCGGAAAGACAGACCCGTATCCGACCAGGGAAGAAGACCCGCAGCCGCCGCAGAAACCGGGGACTGCGGCGACCGACACAAGGAAGCCGACAAAGCCTTCCAAGGCAAAGACGGCGGCTGAGATGCAGCAGGACAGGTTCCTGGTGCTGGCAGGCATGGCATTGTGCGGAATGGCAATCCTGGTGCTGTGGCGCAGGAAGAAGGAAGCGCAGTCTGCTGAGTGAGTGAATTGAAGCCTCAAAAAGGAGAGCTCCGTGTGACCGGGGCTCTCCTTTCAGGTGCTGGAGAAGTGCGGAAATGAAGCAGATCAAGCAGATAATCAGGCAGATAGCTCTATCGTCCGCGGACGATAGACCGGTGGCTTGGTCTCATGCTGTTCGACACATTTGGACTGCACATTTCCCGTAAATTACAGTTCAAGTAGGCTTGAACACTGCAAGAAACATATCAGGATATACAGCGCTTTACTCCAGTATAGATTCGGCCCGCCAGTCTTTCTATCCTGGAAACTGTATGTGAGTTTCAGGAAAATGCAGGTAGGGTACAAAAGCGCTGAATAATATGAGATTTGTACCCTATTTTGCTGCTATGGTCCCCTAATCGACAGTTTGCCAGCAATATTCCTTTAAAAAGCTTCGAATTGATTCTGTATCTCTTCCTTCGTAGTACTCAATCAGAAGGGTTTTGAAACGATCGACCTTCTCTTCGGGGACAGTCAATAATCCGCTGGCCTGAGATATCAGCAAATGATTGGCAAAGATGACCGCCGCCCGTTTATTGCCATCAATGAAAATCTGAGTTTTCATGCAATACAAGAGTAAATCGATCGCTTTTTCTATCACAGGTTTTTCAGCTTCGATAATTTCACCGATAGATTCGAGAACGACACTTTTGATTGGCAGAGGAGGGACATAGGCAGAACCGTGGATAGAAACAGGAACACTTCGTATTTCTCCGCCATTAATATAGAATCCTTCGTTGATCATGGCCGCCAATACAGATAATAAGGATAAAATACTGGGAAACTGAATAACATCAGGATCGAGAATAAATTCCCAGGCGTGTTTCAGGTTCAGGATTTTCTGGATGTCTGACGCCTTCATGCCGCTGACGGCCCGGTTTTCAAGAATGTCTTCGGTTTGCGGAAATGTTGTTGCAACTCCTTCCAGAACAGCCTGATCATAGATGCTTTCCTTGATATGCGCCCGTGCAAAATCCAGGTTTCGAATGATTTCAGGTGACAGTTCATTTTCCTGGTACCCCAGAATGGCCAGTCTGCTTCGGATGGCACGTAGTTCTTTTTTCAGGCGCCGACATTCACGGTTGTCCCTGACCAGCATTTGATATAAGTCATCTGAATATGGACCGACATATGTAGACGTGTTCCGGGAGCCTACGCGTGATCTGACATATAAGTATTTATGGTTATGGGATGTCTTGATTTCTGGACTGCCTGGGTATGGAATCAGGTGAAGCCTCACTTCCAAATCGGCTTTCTGCTGAATCAGAGATATGGTTTCTGTTACGTCATTGCGCTGCATCATGAACAAACCTTCCTTTCAATTGATGGTAGTACACGATTCGTTGAATCTGAGTAAAGGAATTATCGCAGAAATAGGGTACATTTTGAAGAATGCTCCGATACTATGTACCCTATTTTTTTTGTATTGCTTTGGTGCTGCGGATTCATATTCGATTTCCTGCAACTGATGCAGGCAGATGAAGCAGATACTCAGGCAGATAGCTCTATCGTCCGCGGACGATAGCCCCCTTACCACCATCGGCAGCCGTCAGCAGACCCTCCTTATATGATATGTTTGCGCTTCTTTACCACAATCAGCCTGAACACAAACCTCCTCCGCTGCCCGTCATGGACCTCCGGAAGAACCCTTTGGATCATGGCGGTTTCTCCTGCATGAAACCTTGCGCAAATCGGCAGCCGGACAGTCACATCATTATCCCTTGTATATGGAGATATGGGAAAATGGATTTGCCGAAGATAGCATCCGACTGTTGACTCTGCTAAAAAGAGTGGTATTCTGTTAGCAGACAAGAGGTCCGAGTGCTAGAAAGGGGCGGTGATATGGAACTGACCCAGCGGCAGAAACTTATTTTCAGGACCATTGTGGAACGGTTCACCTGCACCGCCGAGCCAGTTGGCTCGAAGGCGCTCATGGAACTGCTGGATCATCCGCTGTCCAGTGCCACGATCCGAAACGAAATGGCTGTGCTGGAACGCGCAGGTCTGCTGGAGAAAACACACATCTCCAGCGGACGCATTCCCAGCCGCCGGGGTTACCGCTATTATGTGGAGAACCTGATGGAGACTTCGCTGCCGGCAACGGTGCGCACGACCCTCCGGGACATCTTCATGGAGCGGCAGTATACCCTGGAGGAAGTCGTCCGGATCGCCAGTGATGTCCTGTCGGAAATGACCAGCCTGACCAGCATTGTCCTGGGACCGGATGCATCCGGTCAGAGACTGCAGCACGTGGCGATGGTGCCATTGAGCACAGACTCCGCCGTGGCGCTGTTTGTCACCGATACCGGCCACACCGAGAACAAGCTGTTCCGGTTTGAGCAGGACGTGAGCCTGCCCGATCTCACCACCTGCACGGATCTTCTCAACAGTCACCTGAAGGGAATCCGTCTGGAAGACATTGCGGGGCACCTGGAAGAGCTCCGGCCGCTCATGGCGGCGAAGCTGGCACGAAGCGAGGTGCTGTACGAAGCCTTTGCGGCGGCGTTCATGAACTTCGCGGCGGAAAAAATGGCGGTATCCGGCCGCAGCAACATGCTGGCCCAGCCGGAGTTCTCCGACGTAAACCGGGTCCGGAAGCTGATGAAGATTCTGGAAGACAGCGATCTGTTCAATGCCTGGACCCATCAGTCCACGAACATCGCGGTCCCCATCGGGGGGCGCAATGAACTGATCCAGATTGGAGACTGTTCCGTTGTCACGGCGAAATTCAGGACCTGTGACGAGGAAGAGGGACGCCTGATGGTGGTTGGTCCCAATCGCATGCCTTATGCCAGGGTCATTGCGCTGACAGACGCCATGAGCGGTGTCATCGAGGAGATCTTTGGCACAGACAAAAAAGGAGGTAGGCAGGATGAGCAAACACAAGAAGCCGCAGCAGGGAACGGAACCGGCGGAAATGAAACCGGAGGCCGGGGAAGCGGCGGCTGAAGAAAAAGTGACTGCCGAACAGGAAGCACCTGCGCCGGAAACCGATCCGGCTGCCGAACTTCAGTCCATCATCTCCAAACTGGAGGATGATCTGAAAGAAGCCAAAAACGATGTGGCCCGCGCCTATGCGGACGCAGACAACACGAGAAAGCGCCTGGCAAAACAGGCAGAGGCGGACCGGAAGTACCGGTTCCAGCAGGCGGCGCTTGAGCTGCTGCCGGTGCTGGATTCCATGAACCTGGCCCTCGCCAATGCACCTCAGTCCGAGGAGACGCAGAACTTCGTGAAGGGATTCGAAATGATCCGCACGAAGCTCGAGGATGTCCTGGACAAAGAGGGCGTGAAGGAAATCGACGCCGAAGGCAAACCCTTCGATGCTGCCACCATGCAGGCAGTGATGCAGGAACCTGCAGAAGGCGTCGAGCCCGGAACCGTCACCCAGGTGCTTCAAAAAGGATATATGTTGAAAGACCGGATGCTTCGTCCGGCCATGGTGAAAGTCAGCGCGTAAGCTGAGGAGGTATTCACAAATGAGCAAGATTATCGGTATCGATTTAGGCACAACCAACAGCTGTGTCGCTGTGATGGAGGGCAAGGAACCCAAGGTCATCCCCAACCCGGAAGGCAACCGCACCACTCCCTCTGTTGTGGCATTCAAGGACGACGAGCGCATCATCGGTGATGCCGCCAAGCGTCAGATCGTTGTAAACCCCAACACCATTGCATCCATCAAGCGTAAGATGGGCACCGGTGAAAAGGTCGACATCAACGGCAAGCAGTACACCCCGCAGGAAATCTCCGCGATGATCCTGCAGTACCTGAAGGCCTATGCCGAGGAATACCTGGGCGAGAAAGTCACCGAGGCTGTCATCACGGTTCCGGCGTACTTCAACGATGCACAGCGTCAGGCCACCAAGGATGCCGGCACGATCGCTGGCATGGAAGTAAAGCGTATCATCAACGAGCCGACAGCCGCAGCGCTGGCTTACGGCATTGACAAGACAGACAAGGAACAGAAAGTCCTGGTTTACGACCTGGGCGGCGGCACCTTCGATGTCTCGATCCTGGAACTGGCAGATGGCACCTTCGAGGTTCTGTCCACCAACGGTGATACCCGTTTGGGTGGCGATGACTTCGATAACATCGTGGTTGACTGGATCGTCGATCAGTTCAAGAAAGACAACAACATCGACCTGCGCACTGACAAGATCGCCATGCAGCGTATCAAGGAAGCAGCCGAGAAGGCCAAGAAAGACCTGTCCGCCACCATGCAGACACAGATCTCCCTGCCCTTCATCTCCGCTGGTCCTGCCGGCCCGCTGCACTTCGACACTACGCTGACACGTGCAAAATTCAACGAAATGACCAAGTCCCTCGTTGAGCGCACGATCGTGCCCATCGAAAAGGCTCTGCAGGATGCAAACCTGTCTGTATCCGACATCGACCAGGTTCTGCTGGTCGGCGGTTCCACCCGTATCCCGGCTGTACAGGAAGCTGTAAAGAAAGCCACCGGCAAGGAACCCAACAAGTCCGTCAACCCGGATGAAGCCGTAGCCATCGGTGCTGCCATTCAGGGTGGTATCCTGGCTGGTGATGTCAAGGATGTGCTGCTGCTGGATGTCACTCCGCTGACACTGGGTATCGAAACCATGGGCGGCGTCATGACACCGCTGATCGAGCGCAACACCACGATCCCGACAAAGAAGACCCAGATCTTCTCCACCGCTGCGGACAACCAGCCTGCTGTGGACATCCGTGTCCTGCAGGGTGAACGCCCCATGGCTGCGGACAACAAGGAACTGGGCAACTTCCAGCTCACCGGCATTGCACCGGCACGGCGTGGTCAGCCTCAGATCGAGGTAACCTTCGATATCGACTCCAACGGTATCGTGAATGTATCCGCCAAGGACAAGGCTTCGGGCAAGGAACAGTCCATTGTGATCCAGAACTCCAACGGTCTGTCCGAGGATGAAATCAACCGCATGGTCAAGGAAGCCGAGGAAAACAAGGCTGCAGACGACAAGCGCAAGGAAGAAGTGGAACTGCGCAACAAGGCAGAAAGCTTCATTGCCCAGATCGACGCAACTCTGGAAGACAACAAGGACAAGATCGGCGAAGCCGAGAAGAAACAGGTTGAGGACCTCCGTGCCGACCTGCAGAAGTCTCTTGACGAGAACGACATGGCTGCTGTACAGTCCAAGCTGGACGCTCTGGAAAAAGCCGCTCAGGCCATGAGCGCTTCGATGTATCAGAACGCACAGGGCGCTGCTCAGGAACAGCCGGCATCCGAGAAAAAGGATGACGACGATGTCGTGGATGCAGAGTTCACCGAAAAGAAATAAACACTGAACATGCCTGCTGCACTGCAGCCGGTAAAACCCGGCGAGGGTGCAGAAACTACAGTGATTCATACAGCCGGCATGGCTGAACCAGGGAATGGAAGGAGCTTTGCTTCTTCCATTCTCCTATTCGGGACCCGGGCTTGCGATTGGAGACTTTCTCCGGCATGAATATTGCCGGTGGCAGGGAGTGCCGGGCACGGATCTCGAACAGGGGAATGCAGGAAAAAAGTGACGGGCGGTATTGAAAGCAGCGCCCGACATGCGAACAATAACAGTGAGAGACAGTCACGAAAGGGAAACCCGCGAAAAGCGGGGGATTGAGAAAGAGGGAACATATGGCAGACGAAAAACGGGATTATTACGAGGTGCTGGGGGTCTCCAGGACCGCGACGGAAGAGGAAATCAAGAAAGCCTACCGGAAGCTCGCCATGAAATATCATCCGGATGTAAACAAGGAACCGGATGCCGAGGACAAGTTCAAGGAAATCAACGAAGCCTACGAAGTGCTGGGTGACGAACAGAAACGCGCCAACTACGACCGCTTCGGCTTTGCAGGCGTGGATGGCGGCTTCGCAGGCGGTGGTGCCGGCGGATTCGACTATAACGACCTGTTCCGCCAGGCCACCGGCGGCTATGGCTTCGAGGACTTCTTCGGAAGCATGTTCGGGGGCGGTCAGACCAGACGCCGGGCCAACCAGCCGATGCAGGGCGAAGACCATTACAGGCAGATGGCGATCGACTTCATGGATTCCGTCCATGGCAAGACCGAAACCGTGACGCTGGATGTCGAGGAACCCTGCGAGCACTGTCACGGCTCCGGAGCGGAGTCTCCGGAGGACATCGAGACGTGCTCCAAATGCCATGGCAGCGGCCGGGTGGTGCAGAGCGTCAACACGTTCTTTGGCACCATGCAGCAGCAGTCGGTTTGTGACCGTTGCGGCGGTACGGGCAAAGTGGTAAAGGAACGCTGTCACGAATGCCATGGCCAGGGTCATGTGCGGAAAAAAGTGAAGCTGGATATCAAGATCCCGCAGGGCATCCAGTCCGGTCAGCAGATCCGGATCCCCGGCAAAGGCGGTCCGGGAGAAAACGGAGGCCCCAACGGCGATCTGTATATCGAGATCATGGTGCGTCCCGATGCGCGGTTCAAGCGCGTGGGCAATGACATCTTCACCGAAGCGGAACTTCCGGTCCTGGACGCGATCCTGGGCACCACACTGTCGGTGGACACCGTCAATGGACCGGTGGATCTGAAGATCCCCGAAGGCACGCAGCCGGGTCAGCGTTTCCGCCTCAAGGGCAAAGGCGTGACGAGCCGTACAGGACAGGGGGATCAGTATGTGGATGTGAATGTCCAGATCCCGCGGCGTGTCTCGAAAAAGGAACGCGAGGCCTACGAACAGATCCGCAAGGGCGACTTCGCAGGTCCCTTCGAGAAGCTGAAAAACGCCTTCATGGGCGAAGACTAGGATGAATGATGACCGGATCCGGCCGGTTCCTGCAACGGGAGCCTGCCAGATCCGGTTTTGTGTTTACACTTCTGCTGTTTGGGGTTTGTACCGGATGAGGAAGGGAGCTTCGATGACAGAACGGACAACCGATATCACCCGGGATCTCTGTGACAGTCAAAGCCAGGCACTGTATGACGATCATGCTGGACAGCCAGTGGACGAAACAAAGACTGAGAAGAAGTACCGGATTGATGCCGAAGAACTCAATGAAAATTCCGTCGTCTTTTTTCCGGGATTCCAGTCGCCAACCTGATTCCGGGAATGGAAATCCTGGAAATGGCGGAACAGGAACTGCACGGCATTCCCCTTACTCAGGACGAATACATCTGCTTTATCCTTCACGTCAACCGGGTCTGTACCCGACAGGATGCTGACCAGCCACATTCCTCAGCCGGACGAAACCGGAAGAAAAGGAGCAGGATTATGAAAAACTACAAGGCGCTCGCCGAATAAATCGTCAAATATGTTGGCGGCTCATCGAATATTCAGTCTGTGACCAACTGCATGACACGACTGCGACTGATCCTCAAGGATCCCGCCAGGGCGGATATAAAAGCCCTGCAGGCACTGGATGGGATGCAGGGGGTTGTGACCAATGTGAAAAATGAAGCGACAAAACTCGGCGGTTTCGAGGAAGGAACTGCGGCTTCCGGAAAAAGGAAAACTGTTTCAATGCCCTGGTGGGTACGATAACCGCAGTCTTCCAGCCCATCATTCCGGCCATTTGCGGCTCCGGTATGGTCAAAGCTGTTCTAGCGATTTGCACCGCCTGTGGATGGCCTGGCACAGATTCCATGATTTATACGCTGCTTTCCATGTTTGCGGACAGTGTCTTCTGCTTCATGCCCATTTATCTTGGCTTCTCCATGGGTAAGCGCCCTGGTCTGAATCCCTCGTGGCAGCCTCTATTTGCGCCTGCCTGATTCACCCGACTTTTGTGACCCTGCAGGGTGCAGAAAACCCCATTCTGTTTTTCGCCATCGGGATCAAGAAAGTCAGCTATGCATCTGCAGTTGTGCCACCTTTGCTGATTGTCTGCCCTCTGGCGTTGATCATTATCGGGCCCCTGGGTTCTGGTCCCGACAGATCACAACAGTGTTCCGTTGCTCATCGCAATCAGCCCTGCATGTTCCAGGGCATCCAGCACGCCGTCCGCCGTGAAATTGGCACAGGCCTGCACCTGCAAAGGAGCTTCCTTCATCGCCGCAGAAATTCCCGCAGCAGCCAGCATGCCCATATCATTGAAACCATCTCCCATGGCCATGACGCTACCTGCCGGAATCCGCAGAATGTTCAGGATCCGCGCCACGACGATTCCTTTGTCAAACGTACGGTGCTCCAGCGCATCCAGCACCTGGTCTCTCATCGTGTCATCCGGAAGCAGCCATGGGCGCTTCAGCCGGACTTTTCCCTGCGCCGCTTCCTGAATAGGGTTCTGGACCGGGTCCTCGTCCTCGCCAGCCAGCACAACACGGCATCCCTGCTCCCTGGCATCCTTCATGATCCAGTCCAGTTCCTGATCCTCAAAGAAATCTTTTTCCAGAATCATCTTGCCTTTGTCCTGAATACAGGCCCCATCGTAGCTGATCAGTCCGTCGAATCCGATCTCCGGCACTTGTCCAGCACAGCGCCCTGTCACGCCAAACACCAGGATTCCCTGTTTCTGAAGCAGCTGCACAGCCTTCAGTGCATGACGGGAAACTTCCTGCTGGCCATAGGGAATCAGAGTTCCGTCTATATCCATGAAAACGATTTGAATCATTGTGGTCCTTCTTTCCATGCCCGGGACAGGTATCTGCCCTCTGCATCGCCTTATGACATCCAGTCCGTCCACACTGCACCAGGCAGCTTTGGTCACTGTCATTCAGCCACAGTCACCGTACCATGAAACCTGTTTTCTGTCTCCTCCATCCGTTCCCCTTCCGGAAAAGCCTGGATCCCGTGAAGAATCCGGTTAGGAAAACGGCAACAGTCACTTGCTGTTGTACGATATATAACAATCGAATATCGAGATAGAAATATCAAAAAACGATAAATATCTATCGACAAACGAAACTCTGAGGTGTATAACAAAAGTGTCAAAAGAAAAGGAGATACATCCCATGAAACAGCTCCCCAGATTCCTGCAGGCTCTTGCCGGCATCATTCAGATCCTCGCCTGGCTCCTCGCAGCCATTGCATTCGTCGGCCTCATTGCATCCTTCGTGGTTCCCGGAAACATTGAAGCTTTCCTGGCATCCGAAATCATGGCCGGTCAGGATTTTGTCATCAACGGCTTTGGAAGCTCCATGATTTCCGGCAGTGTCATCTCCCTGGGAATGGTGCGCTGGACCATGGCCTGCGGTATCCTCACCATGTCTTTGACCGCCATGATCTTCCGCAACCTCTGGCTTATCCTGAAAACCCTCAAAGGCAGTGACAGTTTCGGTGAAAGCAACACCCCCTTCACCCCTGACATCACCCGCATGATCCGGGAAATCGGCATCTTCTTCATGGCCATCCCCGTCGTGGAGCTCATATTCAGCTGCCTCATGCGTCTGTTCTACGTTGACATTGACCCCTATGTTGACGTTACGGGCATCATGACAGGCCTTGTCATCTGGTACCTCTCGCGCATCTTCGGCTACGGCCAGAAACTGCAGTCTGATGTGGAAGGCCTGGTATGATCCTCATGCACCTCGATCGGCTGATGGTGGAACGGCATATTTCCCTCAACGACCTGGCAGACAAAGTGGGCATCACTCCGGCGAATCTGTCGCGGATCAAAAACAACAAGATCAATGCCCTGCGGTTCTCCACGCTGGAAGCTCTCTGCCGCGAACTTGACTGCCAGCCCGGGGATCTGATCGAGTACAAGCTGGAGTGAGATACTGCCGATGATGGCGGATGGGCATCATCAAGATGGACGTCATCGGCATCAGCGGAAGAGCATAAAAACCACCACCCGCGGCCATCAGGCCCTGAACCGCAGGTGGTGGTTTTTTGATGGTGTACGATAATTATTGTTAAACGAGTGGATATGAAGATAATCATATAGCCTTCAGAAATGATGATTGAATCCTTGGAGACAAATTAGATAGGTATTAAATAACAAGTGAGATACGATGGGCATTCATGTATACCGATAATTCAAATAGACTATGGGTTTTAAACCTTTGTGACGAACTTCTTTTTTCCATTGGTCTAGTCTGTTTTTTAGCATTAACATATTTAAATCATTCAGACTGAATATATCCTTGATATCTTCAGGTTTTTTCGTAGTTTCTAGAACTAACCAAATGACAACAGTATCAATTTCTGGAAGCTCTTTTCTTATATCGCTATTTTTTAGTGCTTTTAAGGTTGATAGCGATTGGTCTACAGCATAGCAAAGTTTTGAAGAAGAACTTCCTATTTTTACTGCATGCATGGCTCCATTTTTATATAAATCCATGGCTTCAAACTTAGTGTTGTCGATTGTGTAGCATCTGCGATCGTAATTATCAAATCCATCGTTTTCCCGAAGAATATTAAAGACTCTTTCAGCATAGTACTTCTCTTTGAGTTTTTTTAGAGCTTCTTCTCTGTTTAAACCTTGAATATATGGATTATCTTTATCTGCTAAATACAGCTGTTCGATGAATGTGTTGTGGATGCCAGTATTAAAATCATCTTGATAGACTACCAAGCTCAGTTAATGGCTTATCACGCACAAATAGCGCCAGT
>OFFC01000362.1_pt1 | contig 36992 bp, 31 predicted proteins | sample 1521271 | NCBI WGS metagenome assembly OFFC01 (sample SAMEA3504123, study PRJEB24116) | mouse gut metagenome | biome: mouse gut; feature: mouse-associated habitat; material: faeces | place: Denmark | collected 2011 | reverse complement strand
ATAGCGGCTGCACCGGGGGGCAGCCCTACAAGGTGGATGGTGTCATTAATTATTGTGTCCGTTACTTTCATTTTACAATGTCGACGAGGGTGACCGTGAAGTCGAGTGCGGCACCCGGCGGGATGTCCTTGCCGGCCCCGCGTTCGCCATAACCGAGTTCCGACGGGATAATCAGGCGGTAGGTACCGCCCGGACGCATCAGCGTCAGCCCCTCCGAAAATCCCGGTATCAGTCCTTTGACAGGAAATTTCACCGAATTGCCCTCCGTGCCGTCAAACACCGAGCCGTCGGCCAGACGCCCCGTGTAAAGCACCTCTACCGTATCCTCCGGTTTGGGCTGCTCACCCTCACCTTCGGTGAGGACCTCAAAGAGAAGTCCCGACGGGAGTTTCTGCACACCTTCGCGGGCAGCCTGTGCCACTAAGTATGCTTCCTGCTCCGCACGCTCCGCTTTGCTCAGTTCATTGGCCACGCTGTCCATGTAGCGGTTGGCAGCTTCGGCGGTCATTGCCGGCTTGCCTCCGTTGAGTATGTCGCGCAAAGCGGCAAGGAACGCGGCATTGTCTATAGGGTAACCCTCGGCACGCAGACGCTCCAGATTGTCACGCACGTTGAGACCCTGTGCAAGACCCTGGTAATACACTTCGTCGGCCGGCTCGATGGTGAATGCCTTGGCGATACCGTCGACAAACATCTGCCGGGCCGTGTCGTCGGCCGGATACTGGCGTTCGAAAGCCGGCTGCAGATACCCTGCGACTATGGTGGCCATCGCCGTCGACGTGGAGTCGGCAGCGGCCGGTTCGGCAGCCTGTGCGCCGGCCGACGCTATCGCGGCGGCGATTACAGCGGTCGAAGCGCGTAATATAGTGAGCTTCATGATGCGATTTGTTATAGTTTGAAAAATCTGTCAGAAAGGACTTCTGCCAAAAAATGGATTTACTGAAGTCCGACCGGTCTGACCTGTCCGACTCGTCCGACCTGTCTAATTGGCTATTACTTGCCGATGACTTTCAGCAGCTCGACGTCAAATATCAGTGTGGCGTTCGGACCGATGACGCCGCCGGCGCCGTTGGGGCCGTAGGCCAGCTGCGACGGGATGAACAGACGCCAGCGCGAACCGGCTTTCATCAGCTGCAGTGCCTCAACCCAGCCGGGTATCACCTGCGTCACGCCGAATGTAGCGGGAACACCGCGCTCCTCCGACGAGTCAAATACCGTGCCGTCAATCAGCTTGCCGGTGTAGTGCACCTCTACCTGGTCGGTCGACGCGGGCTGTGCGCCGTCACCCTCTTTGAGCACCTCATACTGCAGACCCGAAGGTGTAGTCTTTACTTCGGCACGTTTGCCGTTCTCCTCAAGGAACTCCTTGCCAGCCTTTTCGTTGATTTCGGCGAGTTTCGAAGCCTCCTCTTTCTGGCGTGCCTCCATTTCGGTGAAATATTGACGTATCACCTCCTTGGCTTCGTCGTATGTCATCTTGGGCTGGTTGCCGTAAAACACTGCGGCCACGCCGTCGGCGAAATCCTGTACATTGATTTCCTTGATGCCCGAAGCCCTGAAGTTATTGCCCATGCTCAGTCCGAGAGCGTATGAAATCTTGTCTAATTCCTGATTTTCCATATATCTTGTCTGTGGTTATATATTTACATTTCGTTTAAATGATTATCATGCATATCTGTTATGCACCACAAAGATAACGATTAACCTCCTATTATGGTTGTATCAATATGATAAAAAATATTAACACATGCCGTAGCGTCGTGTCATATCCCCGCTCAGCGACGGCAAAATTTATTCTAATTCCGGGTTAACATTTGGATAATTGCCGTTTATTGCCTACTTTCGCGATATTGTTTTATTTAAAAATTCATTATAATGCCGCGCCCGGTAAGGGCGCAAACTTAAATCTATGGGTCGTCTTACATTTCTTAGCTTAACCCTGGCTGCCGCCTCTGTGGCGTCGGCCTATGCCGACAACAGTCGGGTGAGCGTAGATACTCGCGGAGACTCTCCGCGTCGCGTCACCGTGACTGCCGTGACTGAAAATATAATACGAGTGACAAATACCCCTGTCGGAGTGGAAACGCCACGTCCCCGGACTCTTCTTCCGCTGACGGAGAAGGTATCGGCGCATATTTTCAATGCTCCGGGTGCCGAAGTGCTCACGACCGACGGCGGCATCGTGGTGTCGGTCGATAAAGTTGACGGCGCAGTTACTATCGCTGCTCCCAACGGTGTCGTCATAGCTGATTCAGGCGTGCGTCAGGCCGTAGGCGGCAAAGAGCGCATGACTCTCACTACCCCCGGTAATGAATCGTTCTACGGCGCCGGCGAACGTGGCTACTCCCTCAATCTCGCGGCCGATACGCTCGTGATGTTCAACCGCCAGAACTACGGCTATACCGCCGGCGAGGAGCGCATCAAGCAGATGAACATCACCATGCCGCTGCTCATCTCCTCCAAAGGATATGCACTCGTGTTCGACGACTACGCAGCCGCCACCCTCACTACCTCCAACCCGCTGACTTACACTACCGAAGCCGGCAAGCCCGTGGACTACTATTTCATCAGCGGCATTACCGGCGACGACCGTCAGGCACGCATCGACAATGTACTCTCACGTCTCACCACGCTCACCGGCCGCCAGGAACTTCCGCCGCTGTGGTCGCTCGGATACATCACTTCAAAATACGGCTACCGCACCGAGGCCGAGACCCGCGGCGTCATCGACTCGCTGCAGCGTGCCGGCTATCCCGTCGACGGCATTGTGCTCGACCTCTACTGGTATGGCAAAGAGCAGGATATGGGTCGTCTGGAATGGGACAAGGACCAGTGGCCCAACCCTGTGAAAATGCTTTCCGACCTCAAGAAGAAAGGGGTCAACCTCGTGGCGATATCACAGCCCTACGTGCTCCGCAACGGCCGCGCAATCGACAATTACAACGAGCTTGCGCCCAAGGGAATGTTCGTCCGCGACTCTCTCGGCAATCCCGGCGAGGTCACGATATGGGTAGGCCACGGCGGCATGTTCGACGTAAGCAATCCCGACACGCGCAAATGGCTCGCAGAGCGTTACCGTCAGCTCACCGACATGGGTGTCACCGGCTGGTGGGGCGACCTCGGCGAACCTGAGGTGCACCCCGACTCGCTCTACCACTACAACGGCCTAAAGGCACGCCAGTACCACAACCTCTATGGCAACGACTGGTCGAAGATTATCTACGACATGTTCAAGGAGCAGTATCCCGACCGCCGTCTGATGACGATGATGCGCGGCGGCACTACCGGACTCCAGCGCTACAATGTTTTCCCCTGGTCGACCGACGTCTCACGCTCATGGGGCGGACTTCAGCCTCAGATCACCATCATGCTCAACTCCGGACTTTCCGGAATGGGCTACATGAGCCATGACGTAGGCGGTTTTGCAATCAACCCGGAAAATCCCGTCGACCCCGAGCTCTACGTGCGCTGGCTCCAGCTCGGCACATTCTCTCCCATACTCCGCACCCACTCGCAGCAGGTATCCGAGCCGTACAAATATCCCGAGCAGCAGCACATCACTCTCCCGCTCGTCAAGGAGCGCTACGCATGGCTCCCCTACAACTATACGCTTGCCTTTGAGAATGCTTCGGCAGGTCAGCCGCTGGTGCGCCCGCTCAACTACTACAATTCGGCCGACACATCGCTCGACTCAATCTCCGACGAATATCTGTGGGGACGCGACGTGCTCATCGCGCCGGTGCTCACCCAAGGCGCTACGGAGCGGAAGGTGACATTCCCCGCCGGCACATGGCTCGACATGGCCAACCCCTCGAATATCTATCACGGAGGGGAGACAATCACCTATCCCGCCCCTCTCGAAGTGCTCCCGATGTTCGTGCGCGCCGGCTCATTCATACCCCGCGCCGGCTACAAGATGAAAAATGTCGGCGACTACCGCACCGACACATATACCGTGCGTTTCTATCCCGTCGAGGGCAAATCGGAAGGCTACATATTCGAGGACGACATGTCCACGCCCACAACCGTAGCCGAAGGCCGATATTCGCTCCTGCGGTTTGACGCCGACACCACCGGCAGCACAATAACCGTAGATATGAATGCAGTGAACGGCTCGACGGAATATGCCAACCCCGTGCCCGTCAAGAACATCATGTTTGAAGTATATAATATCGCCTCGCGTCCGGTTTCAGTGACAGTCAACGGTAAAAAGGCATCGTTCACCTACGATGAGACTGCCCGCAGGCTTGACGTGAAGGTGAAGTGGAATACCGCTTCGGCAGCCGAGCTCGTAATCAAAAAATAATTTCTGCAGATGGCATCGAAGTCAAACATCAGGAGCATACTCGGCAAATTCCTGAAATACGGTCTGCCTACTCTTCTCAGCATAGGATTGTGTTATGTGCTTTTCCGCGACATAGACCTTGCGGAGATGTATGACTTTATAGTCAGCGAGTGCGATTTCTCATTGATAGCGGCGTCAATGGCTCTTGGCGCGGTGACGTTCTGGTTCAGGGGTATGCGCTGGCGCATACAGCTCAGGGCCATCGGCATCAATCCTCCGGCACCTGTGATGTATTACAGCATCGCCGGAACGTATGCCGTCAACCTCGTGCTTCCGCGTCTCGGCGAACTGTGGCGGTGCGAGTATATCGCACGCCGTCAGAAAGCTCCGTTTGCCTCCGTGCTCGGCTCCATGGTGTCGGAGCGTCTTGCCGACACTGTCACCGTATTCCTGATGTTTCTCGCCACCGTCATACTTGCCGGCAGCGCTATCGATTCGTTTATAGAGGAGTACCCCGACATGTTCGACAGCCTGTCGCGCATGGCGTCGTCACCGTTCACCTACATCGCCGTTGTAGCGGCTGTGGCTGCGGTATGGCTGTTTTTCCGGCTTAACCGCCGGCGCTCGTGGGCAGTAAAACTCAAACAGCAGCTGAAAGCGCTCCTTGGCGGATTTACCTCAATTTTCCGCATACGCAGGGCATGGCTCTGGCTCCTGCTGACAGTGCTGCTGTGGGGCACGTACCTCACCCAGATGATACTTTGTTTTCAGGCATTCGCGCCCACGAGGGAGTACATGGCCGTACATGGTCCGCTTATAGCACTTGTGTCGTTCGTGCTCGCTTCGCTGTCGATGGCTATTCCATCCAACGGCGGTATCGGGCCGTACCAGATGGCTGTGGGATTCGGCATACAGTGCTTCATGGCCGACAGTCTGTCGGGCGCGCAGTCATATTCGTTTGCCACGCTCGTGCTCGGCGCGCAGACCCTTGTCACAATCCTCTGCGGTCTGATATCGTTTGCCGGCATAGCGATTGACAATCGCCGCCAGTCACGTCTGCATCCCGGCGTATAGCCTGCGACATCTGATAATGGTAACTAATCCGCGAATACGTACGATGTAAAAGATTCATTATCATTGTAGGGCTGCACCGGGGTGCAGCCGAAACCGACGCAAACGGCAGTCTTCATCAGCGGCTGCACCTTGGTACAGCCCAATGCTGTTTACTAAGGGCGTGACGTCCGCAGGACGTCGATTATGCGTAACCACGTACGCCGAAGCTTGCGAAGGCGTGCGTGGAAAGTTATCATACAGAGAGTGGCGTCGGGAGGACGCCGATTTACATCACTCTATTTATAATAAACAGCTGGTAGCTAAGTAAATCGACGCCCTCCGGACGCCACGCTCTTATATAAAACAGCACCCCGGTGCAGCCCTACAATATGCCCGTGACCAATAAGTTTGTCGGCTGAATGGTTGCTGATAATGATTATTAAGTTAAAAATACTGAAATAATTACGAATAATTGGTATTATTGGCTAAATTCGTGCCGATAATACCAATTGTTTTCTTATATGCCACAAGTTATAAATATCGCCAAGCTGGCGGAATATGCCGGAAAAGATGACCGGGAAAATTGCGTCAACGGCGACTATTTCCTACGACATATAGTCTCGGAAAAAGCCGAGAATATATTGCCTGCCGCAATCAAGATCGACGGTATGTTTATCTTCATGTGCACGGGAAGTGAAATTGACATTAACATAAATTTCCGTACGGCAAAATTACGTGTCGGGAGTGTGATGGTGCTGTCGCCCAACGACCTGATAGAGATAGTCGGCAGTCCCTCTTCAAAGGCCGAAGGCTATGCCCTGTACCTGCCTATTGAATTTCTCAAATTGCTGAGTTTTGACAGCAATACGTTGGATTTCAGAAACATCAATCTCGACACATCGCCTGTCATTCAGCTTGACGACGATTGCCGCCGCCTCTTTGAAGGGTACTTCAACCTTCTTGAACTCAATATGACAATCAACCGCGAGCCCTCCGTATATACGCGCAACATATCGCGCTCCGTGGTTGGTGCGATGATCTACCAGATAATGGCATTTGCCAAAGTGCAGCAGGAAGCCGCCGGAGAGAGCGCCGGGAAAGTATCTGACAATGCCGGGCGACGCCAGTATTACGTGAGGGATTTCATGTCGCTCCTTCAGCAGAATTTCCGGCAGCACCGTTCAGTAGGATTTTATGCCGACAAACTCTTCATATCGGCAAAATACCTGTCGCTTATCATAAAAGAAGCCACCGGCCGTACCGCCACCGAATGGATTGACCATTTTGTCATACTTGAAGCCAAAAATCTGCTCCGCTATTCCGGCCGCAACATACAGCAGATAGCCTACGACCTCAACTTCCACAACCAGTCAGCTTTCGGCAAATACTTCAAGCACCTGACAGGTCTCTCCCCCTCCGAATTCCGCAAAACCTGACCCGCACCGAAACACTCTGAGACCGTTTTACTCAGAAATGGCGACATATTTCTGGTTCGGGTGATTTACCATTTCGGGATAGGTGTATTTAATCCGTTTGTTTTTGATAAGTTCAGGTAAGATTCTTCGAAGATATTTTGTCGTTCTTCCAAGGATTTCACCTAATTCTTCAATACTCAACGGTCTGATACTGCATAAATCAGTGATTAACTCACTCAGTTCTGTTTTGGGAACCCGTTGTCGCAAAGACCGGACACGAAATATAATATTTTCAGGCATTTCCATATCCATTGAGCTTACCCCCTTATCCTCGGAGCTTACCCCTTTATCCCCGGAGCTTACCCCCTTAGAGTTGTCGGAGCTTACCCCTTTATCCCCGGAGCTTACCCCTTTAGGCTCGGAGCTTACCCCCTTTCCCTCTGATTTATCATAGAGCATTTTAAGTTTGTCTGAGGGGATGTAATATGCTTTACGGCCTTGACCCTTCATCTCTATGAGATTGAGATTCTCAAGTTGCTTAAGTTCTTTTGCCGCATCGCGGGAGGATACGCCTGACAATTGTCTATAGGTCATATTGTCGATTGCTCCTACTTCCCTAAGAAAAATCAATGCGGTTTTCTGGCAATCTGAAAAGTTCATGTTTTTAAAAGTGGCAAGCCATTTTAAATCGCTTTCCGACAGGAAGTGGTGCAGGAGTATACGTGTAGTGAAGATATTTCTTCCACGGTCTGACTCAAATGTGGGAGGCATCATGCCTGCATCTTTGAGCAACCGGCGCATTGTGCCTATTCCGGTTCCTTTTGCTTCAGCTAATTGAGTCTCATGAAATATAGAACCTATGGTGGGATTGCGCATTTCAGAACCCGGCTCGCCCAATGATTCTTCCGGTTTAAGCGAGAATCCCGGATTGGTAATTTCTATACGGTTGGAATAACGGATAATCTGAATGGGACGATGCACTCTTAAGGACTGATGTATTAGTGCGTTCACAATCGCTTCGCGTAAAACATCTTCCGGGATGCTTAACGGTCTGTCGGCTTGTAAATTGCCCGGCACCAACGCAAATCCTCGGGGTAAGTCTTCGGCAATTGCATTGAAAGCTCTCCCTGTCAAAAGCAACATCGATCCTCTCATGTCAATTGAATCAAAACGATGGTGCGGGTCTGAAATCCATTCATTACCTGGCACTCTTATATAATCGACACGTACCGACGGCATTTCGCGGCGTATGGCCATTTGTTTGCCAAATACAAGAAGTCCGGTGTTGGTCAATCTCCAGTTGCCGGTTTTATCCTTTGATATGGCTTTGAGGGAACGTAGTAAATCAATATCGGAGTAGTTCAGTTCCTCTGCATCGGGATTAATCTTTTCCCGGAGAGTCCTGTAGCGCCTTACTGCATTCTCGTCAATATCGTCTAAGTCAGTGTCGGGAGCTATCATTTTGTCAAAACCGTCAGTATCGGTATAAAATATCGCCAAATCCTCTTCGGTGCACCGCTGGTCAGTGGAACCAATCCTGCGCCATGCGCCTCTCGGCAGACCTTCCTTTTTGAAATACAATGGTTTTTGTTTCGGATCAAGTTCATGTACGGTGACAATCATAATCTTCTTTCCCTCGACACTCTCTATTTCGATAGCGGGACGTACTGGGTGGTTGAATAAATCGGCGCACTGAGTCGCAAGATCATTTTGTAGTTTATCTACGTTTGTCACACCTTTGACGGCATATCTGGTCTTATCATCGAAAGTATCTTCGATTCCTATGATTATGACTCCTCCGTCAAGATCCGGTTCATTGGAAAATGAGCATACTGTCTCCAATACGCTTTTATCTATACAATCCGTACATTGTTTTGCCTCAATTCTGACGTGTTCGTCGATGGCGTTGAGCTCGTCAATGTAATATTTTGCTTTGTTTTTCATTTAACCGAGTTGAACATAACGTATTACAAAGATAGCTATAATATTTGACGAGACCAAGTTCCGGTGTCGTTTAACTGATTGGATGAGCATGTTTTTGTAATATTTTTTGACGAGGGGGGATATATCGGCAAAAAGTTGTATATTTGTGAATCAAATCCTTCTGCTGTGAAGGATTATTTTTGAATTAAATAATTTTTTAACCTGTAAATTCATACTGAAATGGCAAACGACAACAACAAAAAAGAGATAAAAATCGAGCTTACACCCGAAGTGGCCGCCGGCCATTATTCCAACCTCGCAGTGATTTCTCACTCGGCAGGTGAATTTTACCTCGACTTTATCGCTGTGACTCCCAACGCTCCCCAGGCACGCGTGCAGAGCCGCATCATCATGACTCCCGAAAACATGAAGAATCTGCTCTTCGCCATCCGCGACAACGTGCAGAAATATGAAAAGACTTTCGGCGAAATCACCCAGAAACACCCCGTCAACAACGGCAACGCCAACGACGGCGGCATCCCTAACCCCTTCATGGCATAATCCCTCAGGATAACGCATAAATAAACGTGCCGGAATTGTAGGGTCGCCATAAATGCGGCCCTACTCGATAAATTTTGACACTCAACCGTCGTAATACGAAAAAAATGATAAAAGAGAATAATCTGACCATCTACAACTCCCTGTCGCGCCGCAAGGAACTGTTCCGCCCCATACATCCGGAGCGGGTAGGCATGTACGTGTGCGGCCCGACGGTCTACGGCGACGGCCATCTGGGACATGCCCGCCCCGCCGTCACTTTCGACGTCCTCTTCCGCTATCTGCGCCATCTCGGATACAAGGTGCGCTATGTGCGCAACATCACCGATGTGGGTCATCTCGAGCATGATGCCGACGAGGGCGAGGACAAGATTGCCAAGAAAGCACGCCTCGAGCAGCTCGAGCCGATGGAGGTGGTGCAGCATTATCTCAACCGCTACCATCAGGCGATGGCGCGTCTCAACGTGTTGCCCCCGTCGATCGAGCCCCACGCTTCAGGCCATATCATCGAGCAGATCGAGTATATCAAGAAGATACTTGAGAGCGGATATGCCTACGAGAGCAACGGCTCGGTATATTTCGACGTGCCCAAGTACAATGCCGACCACAACTACGGCAAGCTCTCGGGCCGCAATATCGACGAACTCCTGTCGGAGACACGCGCCCTCGACGGTCAGAGCGAGAAACGTAACCCCGCCGACTTCGCGCTGTGGAAAAAAGCCGCCCCCGAGCATATCATGCACTGGCCCTCGCCCTGGAGCGAAGGTTTCCCGGGATGGCATCTCGAATGCTCCACGATGGGCGAGAAATACCTCGGCGAGCAGTTTGACATACACGGCGGAGGCATGGACCTGAAGTTCCCCCACCACGAGTGCGAGATAGCGCAGTCGGTGGCACACAACGGCCACGACGCCGTGCACTACTGGATGCACAACAACATGATTACCATCGGCGGCCAGAAGATGGGCAAGTCGCTCGGCAACTTCATCACCCTCGATGAGTTCTTCACCGGCAGCCACAAGCTCCTGTCGCAGCCCTACACGCCGATGACAATCCGTTTCTTCATGCTCCAGGCTCAATACCGCTCGACCATCGACTTCTCCAACGAAGCCCTTCAGGCAGCCGAGAAAGCATTGAAACGCATGCTCGAAGGCTACCGCCGTATCGCCGACCTCAAGGCTTCCGACGCAAGCGATGTCGCCGCCGATATAGCCGCTCTCGACACAAAATGCTACGAAGCCCTCGACGACGACCTCAACACGCCTATCGTGCTTGCGCATCTGTTTGAGGCATGTTCGATTGTCAACCGCATCAACGACGGCAACGCCAAAGCCACCGCGGCCGACATCGACGCCCTGCGCGCGCTGTTCGACACATTCTTGTTTGATATCCTCGGAGTCAGCGACGACGTGGTCGAAGGCGGCGACAAGAGCGCTCTCAAGCCGTTTGAGGATGCCGTTGACCTTCTGCTCAACATCCGTGCCGAGGCCAAAGCGAAAAAAGACTGGGCCACGTCCGACGCCATACGCGACGGCCTGGCAAATATCGGCTTCAACGTAAAGGACACCAAGGACGGCTTCGAATGGAGTCTCAAATGATGTAAAAAGTAGAATAGTGTTGCAAAACTTACAAAATAGGAATGAATTTGTAGGGACGCGATTCATCGCGTCCGCATCCGGATGGCAAATTTCACGACTATGACGCGGACGCGATGAATCGCGTCCCTACAAGTGGTTGGGATTTTGATTGCAAATCATTCGTTCTGCAACGCTCTCGTCTGAAAATTCAAAAAACACAAAATCACGATATAATGTCAAAAGTACTCATCATAGGAGCCGGCGGCGTAGGTACCGTAGTGGCTCACAAATGCGCACAGAATTCCGACGTATTCAACGAAATAGTCCTCGCATCGCGCACGAAAAGTAAATGCGACGCCATCGCCAAAGCCATCGGCAAGGACAATATAACCACCGACTGTGTCGATGCCGACTCGGTAGAGCAGCTTTGCGAGCTGTTCAACCGCCACCGTCCCGACATCGTCATCAACGTGGCGCTTCCCTACCAGGACCTCACCATCATGGAAGCATGCCTCAAATGCGGCGTCAACTATCTCGACACCGCCAACTACGAGCCCAAGGATGAGGCACATTTCGAATACTCATGGCAGTGGGCCTACCGCGAACGCTTCGAGAAAGCCGGTCTGACCGCCATACTCGGCTGCGGCTTCGACCCCGGAGTGTCGGCCATATTCACCGCATACGCTGCAAAGCATTACTTCTCCGAGATGCAATATCTCGACATCGTCGACTGCAACGCCGGCGACCACGGCAAGGCTTTCGCCACCAACTTCAACCCCGAAATCAACATACGCGAAATCACCCAGAACGGACGCTACTGGCAGGACGGCAAATGGGTGACTACCGGTCCGCTCGAAATCCATGGCCAGCTGACCTATCCGCGTATCGGCCGGCGTGACTCCTACCTGCTCTATCACGAAGAGCTCGAGTCGCTCGTGCAGAATTTCCCCACCATCAAGCGTGCACGCTTCTGGATGACATTCGGCCAGGAATATCTGACCCACCTGCGCGTGATACAGAACATCGGCATGGCACGCATCGACGAAGTAGAATACAACGGCGTCAAAATCGTGCCCCTGCAGTTCCTCAAGGCCGTGCTTCCCAACCCGCAGGACCTCGGCGAGAATTACCACGGCGAGACATCGATAGGTTGCCGCATATCCGGTCTCGACAAAGAGGGCAAAGAGTTGAAATACTACATCTTCAACAACTGCTCGCATGAGGCCGCCTACCGCGAGACTGGCATGCAGGCCGTAAGCTACACCACCGGCGTGCCCGCCATGATCGGAGCCATGATGTTCCTTACAGGCAAATGGGTGAAGCCCGGCGTGCACAACGTCGAGGAGTTCGACCCGGATCCCTTCATGGAACAGCTTCCCGTACAGGGTCTTCCCTGGGAGGAAATCATCGACGGCGACCTTGAGGTTGACCGTCTCGGCTAATCCGAAAATACCGCAGCAGCTATGATACCTTTGAAGAAACCGTTGTCCGACATCCCTACAGACCCGCACCCGACGCCCGGACAGCTACCACCGGCAGAAACTGAACAATTGCCCGTAGCGGAGGCGTCGCAGCCTGAGCCGGCAGTCGATACATCCGCCACAGCCGCTGAGGCGGTATCGCCTGTCGCCGGATTAAGTACGGCCTCCCGCCCCACATCCCGAAAGACGCTGGTGTGGATAGTCGGCATGGTGATTTTCCTCGGCCTCGCTGTCGGCCTATATTTCCTTGTCGGTAAGGAACATAATTACTGGGAGGATGAGGCGGCCGATGCCGATACGGAAACTACCGAGGCTTATTTCGAGGATTTTTAGCTATAAACCAAAGGGTTACATTCTCTCTCCCATAACCCGTTAACATATATTGCGATATGATACCTACCAAGCAACGCCCCGCCAATCAGCAACCCGAGGCACCGCAACCTCCGCGCATGCATGAGTCTGATGAATCGTCCGTCCCTACTTCGGGAGGCAACCGGTGGTGGATTTACGCCGCCGTGGCTGTCAGCGCCGCCGCTATAGCCGGTGCGCTTGTATTTTTCCTTAAAAAGGACGATGGCTACCGTTCCGCAGAAGTTGCCGAGGAGGCAGTGGAGTATGCCGACGTAGTAGCAGAGGAATGTGCGCCCGCAGAGGAGTGCTCCGAGGAATATGAGGAAATTTGCGAAGAAGATGCCGCTGCCCCTGCTGAAGTCCCTGTTGTCGAAAATGAAACGTCTGCGGCTGAAGAAGCTCCGGAGGAGGTCGTAGGAGCCGTAGATTTTGAACCCGACAACCGGAATGATGCGCGTGAACAGGCCAGGGAAGTCGTAAAAGAAAGGGTACATCAGGCATTTGATGAGGATAAGGTGTTTACCTCGGTAGAGCAGATGGCGCAATTTCCCGGCGGAGAGGCCGCGCTGATGTCGTGGGTAGCCAATCATATAAATTATCCGGCAGCTGCTCAGGAAAACGGTGTGCAGGGCAGAGTTGTCGTACAGTTCGTAGTGAAAAAGGACGGTTCGATAGGCGATGTGAAAGTGGTGCGTAGCAAAGACCCCGACCTTGACAAGGAAGCGGTACGTGTAGTCAAAACCTTCCCCAATTTCATCCCCGGCAAGATGAACGGTCAGCCAGTCAACGTATGGTACACCCTCCCTGTAAGCTTCAAATTGCAGGGAAACTGATAATATAAAACACCGGCGATATGAAAAAATATCTCAACCGCAACCTCCTGTTGGTGGCAATCACCGCACTCGCCGTAATAGCGGCCATAGTAATCCGCGGTTCAGAACCGCAGACTGTCGACAAGGAGGTAACATTGGATTTCGAACCCTTCGAACCCTGATACTTTCCGATACTTATAGCTAAATAGGGCAAAATCCCGCTTTCCGCCGGTGTTGAGGGTGTTGCAGAACTAAACTTTCCGCGGTTAAAAACCGCGGCTACTACACAGCTGATTGTCAAGAGATTTTGCATAGTAGCCGCGGTTTTTAACCGCGGAAAGTTTAGTTCTGCAACACCCTCAGCACCGTCTCTGCAATGTTGGCATTCTTTTGTTATTGCAACGCGCTCCCTGGCTTATTGAAATTGTGCCCGTCAGCTCAGTCGGCGAGGGGGATGAGGATGCGGAAAGTGGTGCCGGAGCCGGGTTCGGAGCTGAGCACGAAGATGCGGCCGTCGTGGTATTGCTCGACGATGCGTTTGGCAAGGGTGAGGCCGAGACCCCAGCCGCGTTTTTTTGTGGTGTAGCCGGGATTGAAGATTGTCTTCTGGCGCTTGCGCGGTATGCCTTTGCCTGTGTCGGTCACGTCGATGCATGCGAAACGGTTTTCTATCGACGAGGTTATCGTGATGGAACCGGCTCCCTCCATGGCGTCAACGGCGTTTTTGATAAGGTTTTCAAGCACCCATTCCACGAGCGGACGGGATATGTTGACCGGAAGCGGCTGGCCGTCGGGCACGTATTTGAGGGTGATACGCGACGATATGCGTGTCGACATATAGGATGCGGCTGACGACACGACGTCGCGCAGGTCGACCGGCTCAAGCGTGGGACGTGACCCGATTTTGGAGAAACGGGAGGCTATGGTCTCGAGACGGGTGACATCCTTGTCCATCTCCCCTACGATGTCGGGGTCGATGCCCTCGGCGCGCAGCAGCTCCATCCATGCCATCAGCGACGATATGGGAGTGCCGAGCTGGTGTGCGGTCTCTTTCGAAAGCCCGACCCACACCTTGTTCTGTTCGGCCTTCTTGGTTGACGACACGGCGAAATAGACCACGACGATAAACGCCAGCATCACCACGAGCTGCAGGTATGGAAAGAGGCTCAGGCGCTTTAGCATCTTGGAGTCCTCGTAGTAGAGATACTGCACGATGTCGCCGCCTATGTCAATGGGAATCACATTGGTGGAGGTACGCAGCTTGAGATACTTCTCATGCAGGAACACGCGGTTGGCCTCGGTAGTGACAATGGGATTTACGGAGTCGACCGGGTCGGGAAGGTCGAAATTGCGATGGTCGAGTATATTGCCGTCGGCATCGGCTAAAAGCACCGGTATGGTATGGTTGCGGCGTATGATTGAGAGCAGGAACTCGATGTCGTCGGACGACTGTATGCCTGACGATGCGGCGCCGTCGGCCGGTTCAACCTCCATGTCGGCCGATTCGAAAGCTATCGTGGCTATGCGCTGGGTGGCGTCGGCCCATATCTGCATCCTTTCGCGCTCCTGTGTGGCAAGCCCGCTGATTATGCCCGACGACACACGCAGGAATATTATCACCACTATCGCGGTGATAATCAGAAATATCAGTTTGGAATATCGGCGTATATCGTATATATTCATGGCATAGTAGCCGCGGTTTTTAACCGCGGAAACGTTTTATTTATCTAACGTTGCGGCGCGGCGTTTATTGCGTCAGTGGTTGTAATAGTCGTGGAGCATGAAACGGGCCACGGAATCGTCATAGTTGGGACCTATGACAATGTCGGCGCTCTCCTTCACATGCGGGTGCGCGTTGGCCACGGCTACGGCCACATCGGCGATGTCGAGCATGGGGAGGTCGTTTAGGTTGTCGCCGAAGGCCACGAGACGCTGCGCTCCCGCCGACTCCATGAGCCGCATGACGGCGTTGGCCTTGGAGACTCCCGCCGAATATACCTCAAGTATCAGCAGGTCGGGCATGAATATGTCGGGGTAACATGATACCGAAAAACGCCCGGTGGCACGTATGGCGTCGGCAAGAGGCAGTATGGCACGCTTAGGGGCGATGGAGAAGAGCAGCAGCACGTTATTGTTCTCCCCCGAGGCCATCTTCTCGAACGTGAAGCGCTTGAGCCGAAGATTGCTGCGCGGAGTGTAGAAATCGCGCTCGGCCTGCGTCATGTCGTAATGGTGGTAGACGACAAGTTCGCCGTTGACGTCGAGATGGTAGACAAAGGGGTGTATGCCGGCATCGGCATAGAGCGATTTGAGCAGCTCGCAGTCGTCAGGCGGTATGTAGCTCACGTCGTGGTAGGCCGAGGTGGCGTGGTCGAACATCGCGGCGCCCGTGAGCACTACGAACGGCACGGTGGTGAACGTGCCCTCCATAAGCGGCACGACAGTCGCCGGCGTCCTCGCCGTGGCCACCGTGATGAGAGCGCCGTCGTGGGAGAGGTCGGAGATTATCGATGACGAACGGTTGCTGACAAAACTGCCGTTGTTGAGCAGCGTACCGTCCATATCGGTGACATAAAGTGTTCGGGTCATATCGTTCGGTTGGTGATGAATCAGATGCCGAGGAGGTCGCGTGTGATGTCAAGCGCGGTCTTTATATCCTCCTCGCCGGCCACGCAGTCGATCTGCACGTCGCCGATGCTGCGGAGCAGGGTGAAGTTGATGTCGGCCGCCGAAAGGTTTTTCTTGTCGTGGCGCATCAGGGCAATCAGACGGGGATAGTCGTCGCAGGTGAATTCGAAGCCGCCGTACACCTCTTTGACATACGCGGCAAAACGGTGGAGCACTTCGGATGAAAATCCCAGTTTCATGTGCGACAGCACAAGCTCGGTGACGAGTCCGTAGGCCACGGCATAGCCGTGGGGTATCGGCGATTTGCGCTCGAGAGCGAGCGACTCGAAGGCATGCCCCGCCGTATGGCCGAGATTGAGCGATTTGCGTATGCTTTTCTCGCAGGGGTCGGAGTCGACGATATTCTTCTTGACGAGGACGCTTTGTTCAAGCAGACCGAGGAGGCTTTCGGGGTCGATATCCTCGACATGCCGGGTGATAAGACTGTCGAACGACGCCGCATCCTTGAGCAGCGCGTGCTTGAGCATCTCGGCATAGCCCGAGCGAAGCTCCTCCGATGTCAGCGTGTTGAAGAAGATTGTCGATACGACTACCGTATCGGCCTGGCAGAATACGCCTATCTCGTTTTTCAGATTGCCGAAATTGATGCCCGTCTTTCCACCTACCGACGCATCGACGGCGCCAAGCAGCGTGGTCGGCACGTTGATAAAACTGATGCCGCGCTTGAACGTAGCGGCGGCAAAAGCGCCCATATCGGTCACCACCCCTCCGCCTACGTTGATAAGCAGCGAATGGCGCGTGGCTCCCTCGTCGCCGAGGCGTTTCCATATAGCCTGCGTCGAGTCGAGGTTTTTATGCATGTCGCCGGCCTTGGCCGTTATGACCGTCGCTCCGGCCACCGCCGTAGAGAGAGCCTGCAGCCTCGGCAGCACGAAAGACGCCGTATTGACATCTACAAGAACAAATACTTTGCTCGGATTAATCTTTGCGACTAATGCGTCGATGGTCTCACCGACTTTATTGGTAAAAACAAGTTCTTGTGTATTCATAACCTAAAACAATTTAAATTTAAACATAATTTTACGGTCACCCTCCTGTAGTGCTGCACCCCGGTGCAGCCGCTCCCCTGTCGGGATTTATCCGTTTCAGCTGCTGCACCGGGGTGCAGCCCTACGGTTACTCATTTGTCCGCCGCATCCGTTCCGTCGCCGAGCAGCGTCGCGATGTTGTCGGCGAGCGCCTGCATTGACGGCAGCACTATGTCGGCACCTTCGCCGGCGAGCGCTTCAACGGGAACAGGCCCCGTCGTCAGTCCTATCGTGAAAGCTCCCGACGCCGCCCCGGCCCTGACGCCAAGCGGCGCGTTCTCTATCACGAAAGCCTCCTGCGGCGTGACACCCGCCCGCACCATAGCCTTGACATAAGGCTCGGGATGGGGCTTGCCGTGCTCCACATCGGCCGACGTTATCATCAGCTCCGGGGTAAAAATACCCGGGAAATCCCTCTCCAGACGGTCAATCAGCGAACGCTGTCCCGAACCGGTCACCAGCACGCATGTCACTCCGCATCGACGGAGATACGAAAGCAGTTCTCCCGCGCCGGGCATAGGGCTGACAGCCGGCATCTCATTAAAATAAACAGTCTTGCGGTGGTAATGTTCGGCCACCTCCTCGTCGGTGGCGTCGCGGTGAAGGTATTCCCTGAACAGGAGATTGACGGTAGCTTTGCCCGTCATCCCCTCGTAGAGATAGAATCTGTCGCGGTCGGTGTCTATGCCGATGTCGTGCATCATGCGGTGCCATGCAAGGGTGTGGTGACCCATCGAGTCATAGAGCGTGCCGTCCATATCGATCAGCGCGGCCCTGAACCGCACACCCGCGCCCGAAGCCACACGGTGGCGCCGGGCAAACTGTCGCAACGACCTGCTTATTTTATCCTGCAATTCTGTCATTTTATCGTATCTGTTCGTGAGAAAATATCGGCGGCCACGCTGTCGGGCACCTCAATAAGACCTTCTTTTATCATGACGGCCGAGTCGGCGGCCGAGAATCGCTCTTCGGGAGCCTGCATGTAGGATGAGTCGGCCGGTCCCTGTATGCGCAGCGGTCCGAGACGCGCCGCGCGGAGGCCGCGGCGGAATGCTCCGTTGATTTCCGACAGCAGCGATATGCGGGTGTTGGCGGCGATTGAATCGCGCTGGGCCACCATTTTTTCCTTGAATTTGGCGCCTCCGAGACGTATCTTCGTATGTGCCGGCGTGCCCTTGATGTTTATGCCGAATTTAAACGGTATGGGCGACTTCAGCACGGCTATGTGGTAGTTGAGATTGAAGTCGAGGTCATTATATCCCATCACGCCGAGCTTGTAGCGGTCGATGTTGACTATGAACGGGTAGAGGTTGAGCATTCCGTCGGCTACCGTCATCTCAATATTGAGATGGTCAATCATATTGCGTTTTTTATTCTTGAACATCAGCCACTTGGCGAGCGAACGGAACGTATCGTTGTCAAACACCACCAGGCTGTCGCCCGAGAACTGCATCGCGCCCTTGAGCGTCGGTATGTCGAAATACATGTCGGGGGTGATGTCCGACGTGACGGCTATCTGCGCGTTGACAACGCCCGAGAGGTAATGCATCATCGGCACGATGGAATCGAGCGCGGGCACTACCTGCGGCAGACGCGCTATGTGGAAGTTGTGCAGGTCCATCGCCATGCCGAAATTGATTTTATCGGCCTTAGGAGCGGAATATAGCGCCGATACGTTCAGGCTGCCCACCTCAGTGCGGGCGCTCAGATTGTGGAGGTTGACCATTCCGTGATATATGAGAAGCCGGCCGGCGAAATCGTCGAGAAGCAGGTCGGAGTAGATGACCTTGCGCGCATGCACGTCGAGAGTGGCGTCGATGTTGACCGGTATGAGTATCGGCCCCATGATGGAGTCGGGCAGCGAATCGGCGTTTTCGATTTCGGCAAGCTCCTCGCGTGCCCATTCGTCGGCAAGCGCCGCGTCGGCTCCCGACGAAGCCTCGCCTCCGGCTCCCGCCAGGATGCGCACTATCTCGTTGACATTGATTGAGTCGGACTCTATGTCGAAATCAACCTTGACCGGCCCGGGACGGCGCGTGGAGAGCGCCTGCCTGATATTGGACACAAGCCCCTGCACGCGGAAATCGGAATGCCCGAAGCGGTAATTGAGACTGCGTAGCTCTACGGAGTCGGTATTGAAATTCAGGTCGAGGTCGGTGAAGTTATTGCGCAATCGCATACGCGGCAGCCTCAGACTGCCTTTGGTTGCCTGCATCGTGCCGTGCAGGTTCCAGCGCCGCAGGAGCGAGCGTATCGAGTTGTCGACATTGAAATCCATCACCTCCACCCCGGCCGAATCGAGCTGCTCGGCAGTGAGACGCAACAGGCGTCCCCGGAGTGTCTGCCCCAGCGAATCGCTGGCCGACAGCGCACGCAGCGCCTCACGGCCTGCCTCTACGTTGCCGGCACCGCGCGAGCGGGTGCGGCGGTGTGGACGCAGATGCGCCGTAACATCGAGTTTGGCTCCGGTGAGCGACGTCATGTAGGCCGGCTGGGCGAGTCGCATGCGGCCGGCACTCAGACGCAGCGCCAGCAACGGTACCCGTGCCTCCCCCTTGTAGCGCAGAAGCGATGCGAATCCGCCTATATCGCGCATGCGCACCCTGACGGAATCGTCGGCTGAATAGCAGAAGAAATCGGCAAGATGCACAGCGCCGCCAAACGGATTTATCTGTGTCGTATCCGACGATGACACCACATTTGACGCACCGAAGCCGGCACGCAACGACTTGATACGGGTCTCTATCCCGGCGTCCCACATATAAGCGGTGTCAACATTGATTTTAACCATGAGCAGCGAGTCGACCCGGTGGTCGTCGCTGCGGAATGTCATGTCAGTGCCGAACGCCAGACGCGCATGGTGCGAATAAAGGCGTGTCAGCGTGTCGGTCGACGTGTATCTCAAGTCGCGGAGATTGATTTCACCGTCGATATTGGCTTTATGGAAGTCGCGCGGCGAGAAGTCCGACAGCCTTAAGTTGAATTTCGTGTCGGCGTCGAGGCGTCCCGTCAGCTTGCCGCCGAGACGGCGTTTGATGATAAGGGGCAGACGGTTGAAATCGACCGAACCGTAAAATTTACCCTTCAACACGGGATTGTCGAGCAGCGATGTCACCGTAGCCGACAGGTCGGCATTGATAGCGTTGCCGTTGAGCGTGAGTTTTTCAACCGTGACTGTCGACCGGTTGATGTCGTCGCCGTTGACTTCGGCCTTGATTTCGGCGCTCAGTCGGCGGAAATCTATCGTCTCGAAACTGAAACGGCAGTCGGGTATGCTCACCGTAGCCTCGACCCACGGCACTGTTATCGAGTCGGTTATGACAAACGGACGCAGCAGCCGCGCCGATATATCGGCCGACATGTCGGTGTCGAGCGTACGGAAGCCGTCGCGGAGCCCCTTAGGCAGATGCTCCACAAGATTGGCCGGGCGGATATTGCGCAACGCCATGTCAAGGCGGTTGAATGTCAGATTCTCCGCAATGTCGACCGATGTCGAGAGTGTCATGTCGACATCGTTCTCAAGCACGAAATGCAGGTCGTCGATATTGAACTGCGACGGCTCCCGTGCCGACCAGTTAATCCGGCCGTCGAGCGAGAAACGCATCGTCTCGTACGATACGTCGTCGAGCAGAGGGGTCTCGATGCGCGTCTGCATCTCAAGTCTGTATTGCGGCGCATCGTTGCCCTGCAGGCTGATTGTGCGCAGATTGACCGTCACGTCAACGCTGTCGGCAAGCGATCGGTATCTGAACGGCCGGGCATCGGTGATTGCAAACCGGTTGACTGTGATTTCGGGCAGCGGCGTAGAGGTGGTGTCAGGCGCCGACGAGGGGAAGATATTGAAATTTGACACTGTGTCGTTGACCTGTATAAGATTGAGGCGCGGACCGTTAAGCTCAACGTCGTAGACGGTGAACTTACCCGCCAAAGCATGCACGAGGTTGACTCCACCCGTGAAATGTGCTACCGACAGCACCGAATCGGCATCGGCGGGAAGCGCCGCGCGCTCATGCTCCGGAAGTCGGGAGAGCGAACGGCTCACGATGTCGAGCCCGTCAATCTCGACCTTGATTTTAGGGAATGAGCTCCAGAAAGTAAGTTCGGCACGCCCTAACCTGACATCGGCATTGAGGCTCTTCGATGCCACACGCTCGATAATCGGCGTAAGCTGCTCGGGCGAAAGCACCCACACCACGGCCGAACAGATTATGACAAGCGCCACGACGAGCGACAGCAACACCCATCCCGTACCGCGCAATATACGCAGCCACACCGGACGACGCCTGCGCTGACGCCTCTCCTGCGGTGCCTTTATTTTCTGAGAAATCCCGGCCCGGGACTTCTCTTCGTTATTCCTGTTATTGTCGGCCATATCCCTAAATAAAGTGTATAAATAGTTGAAATTAACGGTTATGAGCCGTCAGGACGGACCGTTATGTGAAAACACGCCTGCTTGCGCTCATATTTAACATAACAACGGCCATGCCCTTTTAGGTCATACAAAACCTCGGCAAGCAGATTTTTTAAATCCTCCTGAGTGCGTGGCAGCGAGTCATTGACACATACGAACTGTGCGTGCGATATGTCGAACGTAGTGCCATAGAGATGCGTCGATGTCTCGACAGCATTGACATTGCGGCGCCTGAGCGACTTCACCGTGGTCGGCGTGCGGAGCACCGACGTAACCTTAAGCCTGTACGCTCCCCCGCCACGAGCTTTGAGCGAATCATTGAAATTACGTCCTATCTCATGCAGCAGTTCGGCAGCCTCAGGCACTAAGTACGGCATCGAGTGTGTGAGCTCGTCGACAAAAAAGTCGTGGTTCGACGATATTTTGACGAGCGGACGGCGAGTATGCCACGCTTCGGCCGGCGAGTTTATAGGCCGTATGCCCAATCTGCGGCTCGCCTCCAGTTGCAGATAGTTGGAATCATTGAACACTTTCCCCAATGTTCCCCCAACTGAATTTATATGCATCTTTCTACCGCCGGGAGGCATCGAGTCGAGTTTCCAGTCATACGGCTGTGAGAAAAGCGGCTCCGGACGCAGCATCTCGCTAAGACGCGCAAGCTCCAGCTCCGTCTCGGCCTTCTTGGCCTCCGCCGATTTCTCATCTTCATGACCGCCGCAGCCCGACAGCACACAGCCCGTGAGAGCCACTAATGACAATATGACCGTTTCACATCTTTTCATTTCCCCTCCACTGCGTTATAAAGATTGAGGCAACCCTCCTCCAGCAGGTCAAGCACGATTTCGAAACCATCGTCCCCCTCGTAATACGGGTCGGGCACATGATCAAAATATGTCGACTTGTTGAACAAATCACCCATAGCCACGATTTTCTCCTCCGCCTCGGGCGACGGAGCGATGGCGTGCAGATTGGCTATGTTATTGTTGTCCATGCCTATTATGAGGTCGAAGTCATCGAAATCCGACGGCGTCACCTGCCGGCAGTGATGGTCGAGTTCCAGACCGCGGTAACGGGCATGCACCCGCATGCGCGGGTCGGGAAGCTGTCCGATATGATACCGTCCCGTACCGGCGGAATCAATCACATAACCGGCACCCCCTTCCTCCTCTACAATACTCTTCATGATACCCTCCGCCGCCGGCGAACGGCATATATTGCCCAGACATACAAAAAGAATACGCCTTTTACCTCTCACTTCCTCATCCGTCATCATCTCCTTGTCAGCCATAATCGCACCATGTTTTTTGACATTATCCATCATTAAAACACCCAAAAACCCTAAAAAGCATCCCAAAATTCCCTAAAAACAGTTTCACAACGTAAAGATACAAAATTATTGCCAAATACCGCGCCAAAATCACGCACCACCCCCACCGCAACAAAAAAAGCAATATATGGCAATAGGAGCGGGGGCGTCTCGCCCCCGCGGTATTATCCTTATATACTGAAAGTTACTACGGGGGCGAGACGCCCCCGCCCCTATACATGCTCCTTACGTTAGGCCATTTCAAACAAATGGACAGGGGCCGGGACAAAAGGACAAAATTATTGTGCTCCTGACAGGGCTGTTGTGCTATTGTTTTATATGGTCGTCATCGCGGAGGAGGCGGAGGGCGTTGCGCTGCAGACCGGCGAGTTTGGTGCGCTTGATGGCGGAACGGCGCATTATTGCCGAGAATTCCGACTGCTGCAAGCGTGCTATTTTTTCTGGGGTAAGGGTGCGCAACGCTTCACGGGCATGAAACTCGGCTATCGGCGTGTCGGGCAACGAACGGTTGTGCGGACATACGCGCTGGCACGTGTCGCAGCCGTACAGGTGTCCGTGCAGGTTCGTACCGTCGGGAAATTCGCCGCGGTGCTCAATCGTCAGATACGACAGACAGCGGCGTGCGTCAACCCCCTCTTCGCTCAGCGCTTTGCCGGGACATGCCGCGATGCAGCGTCCGCAGCCATCACACGTCCCCTCATTTGGCGCATCGGGCATAAACCGCACCGTAGCAAGCACCGACCCGATAAACACGTAGCTGCCCGCGCCCGGCACGATAAGCAGCCGGTTACGCCCTACGAATCCTACGCCCGCCTTCACTGCCCAGTACCGTTCGAGCATCGGAGCCGTATCGACGCACACGCGGGTCTCCCCGCCATACGCCGCCATGATACGCGCCGCGACCCTGCCGAGCCGCTCGCGCACCACCTCATGGTAATCGTCGCCGTGGGCGTAGGCGGCAATTGAAGCGAGATTGCCCTCGGTCTGATCGGAATGATAATAAGAAAAAGCCGCCACGACAACCGACTCAGCTCCGGGAAGAAGAAGCTGCGGGTCGCGCCGCAGTTCGCGATAATTCTCCATATAGCGCATGCCGCCATGCATGCCGCGTGCGAGCCACTTGTCGAATCGGGCGAACTCATCGTCAGCCACAGCCACCGCATCGGCTACGCCGCAGGCCGCACCTCCCGCCTCGGCCACCCACTGCCGCAAGCATTCCGTAGGCACGGCACTTTCCGCACCGCCCGGTGCGTCACATCGGGAGGGGAAGCAGCTCGTATCCTTCATTTTGCAGCCATTCGATAGCCCGCGGGAGCACCTCTTTCATGTTGCGCTCGGCCTTGAGGGAATCATGGAAAACGATAATGGAACCGTTGCGGGCATAGCGCCTGACATTGCGGAACACCTCCTGCGGCGTCATCTTGATGCTGTAATCGCGCGTCACAAGGTCATACATCACTATGTTGTAATGATTTTTGATAGCCTTGGCCTGCGACCAGCGCATCAGCCCGTGCGGCGGACGGAACAGCGTCGAGTCGATGAGGCCGTCGGCCTCGGTGATGTCGCGCATATAGCGCAGACGCGTAGTCTTGAATCCCTGCAGATGGTGCATCGTGTGGTTGCCGTAGCTGTGGCCTCGGCGCTTCACCTCCTCATAGAGGTGCGGGTGCTTGCGCACGTTGTCGCCCACGAAGAAGAATGTGGCCTTGACACCGTAGCGGTCGAGCGTATCGAGCACCCACGGCGTCACCTCGGGTATCGGGCCGTCGTCAAAGGTGATATACGCAACCTTGCGCTTGCGTTTCTTCACACGCCATATCGCCTCCGGAAACAGGAGGCGGTACAGCAATGGAGGTTGTTCAATCCACATAAGCGGGACAGAATGGTTATAACATGCCGCCGGGAATTATACAATTCCCTTTAGCACACGGTTGAGCTGCTTCTCGAAGTCGGGGCCGGCCGCCTTTCTGACAACAGCGCCCAGAGCATTCTCGTCGCCGCCGTTGTCGCGGTACATGTTGATAAGCTGCAACAGATAGTAAGGCACGTATTTGTCGACCGCCGAGAATTCAAGGTCATAGACCGAAACTTCTTTCCGTTTCTCATTCTTAACCTCGACGCCATTGAAATCAAATGACTCCTTCTTCGCCGATTTATCCTCCTTGTCCATTATAAGCGAATAGAGGTAAGGCACATGCGGGGCGAAATGCTCGATTTCGGTCAGCAGCATCTTCATGCCCTTGTCCACTATCGCATCATCCTCAAGCTCCTCGCCCAGATATATGTAGAGCTGGCCTATCTGCTGACCCACCTGCACCGAGTAGGGCGACAGGCGCGCAGGCAGTTTCTCCTGCATCAGGTCGAGCACACTGACAGCCTTGCGGAAGCGTTCGGCAGCATATCCGGCATTTGCCTCGTTGACAGTCTCCTGATATGAACCGTCCTCACCCTCGGTCACGTCGTACTTGGCGTACAGACCCTCGTTGTAGAGAGCGTTGGCGAGGTCGATCAGCGTGGAGCGGTGGGTCGTCACCATGCGGCGCACCGTCTCGTCGAGATATACATCATTGCCCGAATCGAGGCCGCCCCAGCGGAATTTGTTCATCACGTTGTCATACATCTTGTCGGTAGCCACGGCGTATGCCTGCCCCTCGCTGTAATGCGGGTCGCGTATCGGCGACACCTGATAGGCCAGACCCGTATTGCGCAGATAGGGCGACAGGTTGAGATAGTAGTCGTCGGGCACCGTCATCGCGAAGTATGCCGGACGTTTCCATCCGTCGGTCGAACCGTGGGCTATCATGTCGAGCGACAGCAGGTCGCCGAGCGAAGCCGAATTCTTGCCCGACCAGTCTACAAGAATATAATCGTCGGCCGCGGCAGCCTCCTCCTTCGTGATTACCCCGGCCTTGACTGCGTCGTCAACCTCGACGGGGATATACATCTGCGGATACCTGAGCATGCGCGTGCCGTTGAAATCGGCCTTAGGATTGATATATACATCATTGAGAGCCGAGAACGCATCTACTACCGTGGAGTCATTGCCCGCGCCGTAGACATATACCACCTGCATGCGGTCGTAGGCGTAATCCTGCGGCTGCGCCTGGAACTCGATGGCCGGAGCGTCATACGACGGCAGCTTCTGATGGTTGGCATACCAGTCGGTGGTGAGATACGACAGGTTGACCACGCGCACGTCGGTGCGGTAGCCCTCCACCTGCTGGGCGTACCACAGGGGGAAGGTGTCGTTGTCGCCGTTGGTGAATATGATGCCGTTCTTGTCGACCGACGACAGGTAGTTCATGCCGAAGTCGCGCGTCGTATAGCGGCCGGAGCGGTCGTGGTCGTCCCATGTCTGCGACACCATCTGCAACGGCACCGCTACCGCGGCCACGCAGGCGACGGCGGCTGACAGGCGCATGGCATTCTTCGTCGACTGTTTCTTCTTGCCGAACAACGCGCGGACAAGCAGCCACAGGCCGTAGACACCCATGCCTATCCATATCGAGAACGCGTAGAACGAACCGGCGTAGGCGTAGTCACGCTCGCGCACCTGGTTCGGCGGCTGGTTGAGATAGAGCACAATGGCGATACCTGTCATGAAGAAGAATATGAACACTACCCAGAACTGGCATATACCCTCCTTGCCTCTTACAAGCTGGGCGGCGATGCCGAGCAGTCCCATCAGCAGCGGGAGCATGTAGAACACGTTGTGCCCCTTGTTGGCCGAACCCTGGTCGGGCGGCAGCAGCGACTGGTCGCCAAGACGCGGATTGTCGATAAACGGTATGCCCGAAATCCAGTTGCCGCGGTTAAGCTCGCCCTGGCCCTGGAGGTCGTTCTGGCGTCCGGCGAAATTCCACAGGAAGTAACGCCAGTACATATAGTTGAGCTGATAATCGAAGAAATAGCGGAGATTCTGCTCGAATGTCGGCACCGGCACCTCCTCGCGCAGGTCCTGTCCCGGAATGGTGAACGGTGCGCCATCCTCGTCATAATACACCGTGACTTTCTCCGTAGGCAGCGACTCGATGCTCTCCCCTATCCAGGTGAGGTAGCCCTGCGGGTGGCCGGGCTGCTGGGAGTGCATGCGGGGGAACAGCATATTGGGCACCATGCGCGGCTTGAGCTTCGGCTCCTGCCTTACATATCTGTCGGGCTGCACGCTCGAGGTCTTCACCTCTTTGGCATACTGCGACTTGCCGTTGCTGCTGCGGAGTTCCTGCATGGGCTGTCCGGTACCGTCGTAGATTATGGTATACTCGGGCGTCGAGGCGAACGACGGGCCGTAGAACAGCGGATTGTCGCCATACTGCTCGCGGTTGAGATACGACGAGAGGGTGAACACGTTGTCGGGCGCGTTCTGGTTCATCGGCGGATTGGCCGACGCACGTATCAGCAGCAGCGTGTACGACGTGTAGCCGATGAATATCACAAGTATGCTGAGCGCCGTGAGCGTAAGGAAACGCACTGACAGCCGCTTGGCAAGGAATATGTAGGCCACGAGCGCGGCGGTGAGCACGAATGGTATCAGCAGCGAGCTGCCTATGAACGGTATGCCCGAAAGCACCACCGACAGCACGAATGAAATCTGTATCTGCAGTTTCGACTCCTGGCGGTAAAGCGACCGTATGCACCACACGAGCACGCCGATGAGTATCACGGCGTAGATGAGCACACCGATATTGTAACTGAACCCGAGGGTATTGACGCAGAATATTTCAAAATACTGCGAAATCTCGATGAATCCGGGCACCAGGCCGTAGAGTATCAGGCCGACAACCACCATCGAGAGGAACAGCGAGAAAAGCGAGAACTTGAATGTGGGCGAATTACGGTAGAACCAGCACATCGCGCATACGCACAGCGCCAGTAGCGCGGCGGGATAATAACCGTTGACAAGCAGCACTACGGTCACCGCGGCTATTACGGCGGCAACTATCCAGGAAAGCCATGTAGCCACCTTGAGCAGTGTCTTGTTATTGTTGATATACTGCGCCTTGCGGTAATATATTATAAGGCCGAGAGCCGGGATGGTAAGCAGGTTGAGCAGGTGCACGCCTATTGACACGCCTATGATGAATGTCACAAGTATGAGATAGCGGTCGGCATGCGGCTCGTCGGCGCGGTTGTCCCATTTGAGTATCAGCCAGAACACTAAGGCGGTACAGAACGATGAGAACGCATATACCTCACCCTCTACGGCCGAGAACCAGAATGTGTCGCTCCACGTGTAGAGCAGCGCGCCGCACAATCCCGAACCCATCACCACAAGAAGCTGCGACAGAGTGAGAGCCTCCTGAGAACGCCCTACCATCAGACGCCTGACGAGATGCGTTATCGACCAGAACAGCAGCAGTATTGTCGCTGCACTGAGCAGCCCCGACATGGCGTTGACGGCAAACGCATAGTTCGACACGTCGCCACCCGTAAAGTTGATGAAAAATCTTGCGGCAAGGATGAAGATAGGGTTGCCCGGCGGGTGTCCCACCTCCAGTTTGGCACCCTGTGAGATAAACTCGGGGCAGTCCCAGAAACTTGCCGTAGGCTCCAGAGTCAGCATATAAGTGACGGCGGCGATGATGAAGCACACCCATCCTGCCACGTTATTGATGACATTATACTTCTTATAACCGTAAAGCGGTCGTTCGCAAGAAGTTACCCCCATTGCCGGGGAAGCAGTCGCTATACCCATAGTAAATATGCGATGAAAGAAATATTATAAACGCAACTTCAAGAATCAGCCTCAAACTCCGTAGGGACGCACGGCCTGTGCGTCCGTGCCACATATACAGATTTTCAGCCGATTGACGGACGCACAGACCGTGCGTCCCTACATATTGTCGGCAAAAAATCAACAGTTTGCGACTAACAGTTTGCGACTCATTCTTAAGTCAATCTGCAAATTTAGCCATTTTTTTTGTACCCCCAACTATTTTCCCCCGCCATAATTGTTAATAACTCGAAAAACCAAACAAAAAAGGACAAGGGCTCAGGCCGAAATTGCAGTGCATGACAATATGACAATTGCCGGCTTTATTGTCCGCGGTTAGAAACCGCGGCTACTACATAGCTGATTCATAGCGTGTTATAGTAGCCGCGGTTTTTAACCGCGGAAAGCGATATTAAATGGGAAGAGGAATATGCACTGTAATTTCGGATTGAGGCGAATAAGCGGGTGCATCATAACAAAAGGACAAAAGCCCTGACAAGAGCACAATTTTTTACTTTGTGCTTTTGCCAAGGCTTTTGTGCCTTTGTTTATTTATGCCCGAATGGGACTGTATTGTGCTTTATTTCACTACTTTGACCGATTTGCCGGCTACATTGACGATGAGCACGCCGTTGGCTTCAACGTTGATGGGGGTGTTGGTCACGCCGGTAGCGATGGTGCGGCCCATCATGTCGATTACCTTGACGTCGGCATTGGCTGTAGCGTTGGCCACGATGGCGTTGCCGTTGACCGTAACCTTGATGTCGTTGTCAGTGAGGTCGGTGGTGATGTTGCCTACACCTGCCACCAGGTTCTGTCCCCATGCTATTGCCGATGCCTTCTCGTTGTTGAGGCTTACAGCCTGTACGCCCATCTTGTATTCGCCCACTTCATTGTAGGGGAGGGTGTACTTGTTGACGAACGGACGGATAGCGATGTTCTTGTTCTCAGCTACCTTTATAAAACCGGTGACGGGATCGACGGGGAGGTTAGCGATTACTTTGCCTGAAGGCGTAAGCACTACCACATTGTAAGCGCAGTTGGGGCTTTCGACATCGTCCCATTCGATAGTGACGGTCTTGGCTGTTTCATCAATTGAAGTCTTGACATTTGCAGGAACATCGGGAGCAATGATTTCAACATCGGTAGTATTGTGCCAAAGCCAACGTGACATTGCCCAGTCGCCACCGTTGTTAAGGTCACCACGATACTCTTCGTCAATCCAACCGTATCCGGTCTGGAATCGGTCGACAAGACCGTTGCCGTTAAGGTCTCCATAAATATCAAATCCGTCGGATATGCTCCAGCCACGTACATGGAAAGCATCAGAACGAGAATATGTTCCGTCAATTTGTCCATAATGAATGGCGCCATCATGTTTGGAGTTATACTGAATATCGAGAATACCGTCGCCATCGAAGTCCTTTACTGTAAAAGCGAAGTTTTCTTCATTGGCAAGACCAAATTGATCCATCGAATCTCCATAAGTAAACGCTTCTTCCGGAGTTATATTTTCAGGGTCGTCTGCTATATTATTGTGGAAGAAAAGAGTTTTCCATCCTAAACCGTGGTCACCGTACCCACCATTGAGAATGTCGAGATAACCATCACCATCAAGGTCGACCAATTCGGTACCGCCGGAACGGGTAAGATAGAAATTGCCCGTGGGGTCAGTAACGTCAATGAACTCTCTTCCACCATTGCCGTCGTCTTGATTGAGGTAAACTCGACCATTGGAACCTGCCTCATAAGTGTCATCATTAATTTTGTCAGTCCAACCGTCGAAAATCAAGTCAAGCCAACCATCATTGTTTATATCTACCATATTTACATTGCCGGAAAGGAGAAGAAACCAACCATCAAGTTTCTCAGAATTTATCAAAATTGTATCGTCATCACCTTTCACTTCGTTAGTCCAAGTCCCGCCTTTAGTGGTAGCAATGTTCATCTGTTTGAATTCGCCGGTCCCGCCAAGATTGCGCCACAACTGTGCCACACGACCAGGAGTACCAGGATCATTATTCTTAAGCACGCCTGAAAATGCTATATCCACGTATCCGTCATGGTCATAATCGCCCCAGGCAATTGTCTTAAAGCCCATATTGCGTCCTTGATTGCCATCCGACCAAAATACCGGGAGATTGCAATTCTCTACTAATTCAAAGCGCCCGTCGCCAAGGTTCTTATAAAGTACCAATACTGCTGTACCGGAGAAGTTCTGTCGTTTTTCAAGCCAACTCCAATTACCGTTTTCGTCCCAGTCCCACTTCCATTCTGAATAGTCTTCCGAAAAATATGCTTTCATGGAATCAGGCACTTTGTTTATATAACCGGCATTGTCATTGGTATTAACACCCATTACCAATAAATCAACAAGACCGTCGTTATTGTAGTCAAAAGTTGCATAGTGGCCAAAACTTGTCGGAATAATACCATGTTTAGGATCAACATAACGCCACCATTCTTTGGGATTACCATCGCCATCTAAGTCGTTTTCGTCAAATTCACCGGTTGGTTCGGCTCCAATGATGTCTACATCAAATGTGCCATCTCCCTTATTTATGAGCATATTTGACGAGGCCTGCCAATTCCATAATCCTTTATGGTCATAATAAGCCATGTTACCGCTTCCCGAATAATAAATATCAAGATGACCATTATTAGTGAAGTCAGCAATTACGCCGCGACCACTTTGAATGCCGAGGAACTCTTTTGATTGCGATTTAAATTCCCACGTGGCCTCAGCGCCTGCGCTGAGGGCTGTTGCAGCAGCTGCAACGAACATTAGATTTTTGGTAAAATTTTTCATGTTATAATGATTAGGTTAGAAATCTGTTTCGCAAAATTCGCAAATTATCCAGATATATATATACTACATTTGCGTCAGTTTTTACAACAATTGCTTCATCAAATAATCGCCGTGCATCTCGCCCACAATCAGCAGGTCGACAAGGCCGTCGTTATTAAGTCGGCCACAACAGGACCCGAACGCTCCGAGCGAAAGAAATCCTTACTTGCCTGATTGACAGTCCACTTTGCCTGCGCGCCTGCACTGAAGGAGGTAGCGGTCGCCGCCACAAGCATTAATGATTTGGTAAAATTTTTCATGATGAAATAAGTTAGGTTTGTTAAAATGTAAAATTCACAACATTGCAAAATTAGACATCGCCCGAGGCGAAAGCAACGACCTATACACCAATTTATCCGACAAACGCGTCAGAATTTTCAGGCGCATAGCAACGATTTCGTCAGAATCAAACGTAAAAACACACGCAATAATGATGAATTTTATAAAACATTTGCGGATTTTCCGCCAAAATCAAAGCAAAACTTTCAAATTCATACCGATTTATGTTTTACAACATAAAAATATTACAACGATTGCACCACACCACAGAAGCTCAACCATAAGGCCATTGCAGACATGACCTTCCCGCAGTCGAAAGCCGCAGCATGTTGTAGGGACGCGATTAATCGGCTAACATTTACCCACAAATAGGCTAAAAGCTTGAATTACAAGTATTTATAATTTATACAACTTGCTGATAATCAGACATATATCCCATTTATAGGTAAAGGTTAGCGATTAATCGCGTCCCAATGCTGTTTACTTAAGCATTGGGGTGGCGGTGATGCCGTAGGCATCATCTATATGATTAACCCGGTCATGGCGCGAAGCGCCTTGGCCGGGACGAGTCGCATCATAGTGCGTGATGTTGCCGCAGGCATCATCAATCCGCTTCATATCGGGGGACTCCTATGTAAGGATAGCTTATGGGGATTGACGATGCCTGCGGCAACGTCTCATGCCCGCACATTGACCCGGCCAAGGCGCTTTCGCTCCATGACCGGGTTAATCATATAGATGATGCCTACGGCATCGTTAACAACATCGTCTGCGGCATCACCCTCCATCATAATCCTCGAACTCAGCTTAAGTTAACAGCATTGAGTCGCGTCCCAATGCTGTTTAATCAAGCTGATTTGAGTGGAGCGGGGGCGTCCCGCCCCCGTGGTAACTTTCAAGATATAAAGATAATACCACGAGGGCGAGACGCCCTCGCCCCACTCAGCTCAGCCCAAATAAACAGCATTGAATCGCGTCCATACAAATTCAGGCATATTTGGTGTATTCCGCAACTATCTCGCGGATTAATGTTTTCAGAATGTTACATTGAGGGAAAATCCGTATCCTACACCGCCGCCGCGCAGGGGCATAATCTGCGGGGTGAAATTGACAGGCGACTCCGGGTGATGGCGGCTGCTCCAGCCGTGGGCGTTGTTGCCGCGGAAATAGCCGAGACACTCGTTGACCGGGTCGAGGAGAAACGCCACGGGATAGCCGAGCCATTTCGTGCCGAGCAGCTCGTAGTCGTGCTGCACGATATACCGTTTGGCAAGATAGAATGCCTCGCCGAGCACCAGACCGCCCATCGGCGTGATAATAAGGTCCTGTATCGACGGATACTCCATGAACGCCTCCACGCCGAACTCCCAGAACACCGTCGACACAAGAAACGAATACAGCCACGACTGCCATACGTTGAAACCCTGCGAACGCGCGCTCATATAGTAGGCTGCCCCGGCATAGGGATGCAGCACATAATTGAATATGGCGTTGTCCTTGTCGATGACCGGCCCGTGCATCACGTGGTCAAAATACCGCTGGAACATCGGCACGGTGCGGGTCTCCTTCTTGTTCCATGCCGTCGCATCCTCGGGAAGTACCGAAAGGATACCGAGTGTGAGTATGCCTCCCGCGACAAGCACCAGCGAATTGCCCGCCAGACGCCCATAATCCGGATAGCTCGCATTGATTGAATACGGCATGTCGTAAATACACAGAGGCGTATCGTCGGCGGGTACCGACGCGAGCAGGCGCTCCGTCTCGGCCACGGTGTCGAGGACGGCCTGACTGCGCGGCAGCAGCAGGCGCTCGTAGCGCGGCGGTACGGCGCTCTCCGCCGTAAGCGTGACGGCAAGCAGCAATGCCAGTATGTTGATAATCCTCTCCCTCATGACGTGTATATATTACGGTCGCCCTAAGTTGAAACGTCGGTTTGTAGAAAGAACAACGGTACGTTCCCGACGGTTTTTGAAAACCACGTGGCCATATAGCCGCACCGAAGCACAGAATGTAGGGACGCACAGACCGTGCGTACGCATCGCGCGGATTGATTACCAGCACATTATCGGACGCACAGACCGTGCGTCCCTACAATGGACACCCAAAAATTACCCTCCTCCACCCATCGCGGTTTAACTAAATTTTAAACAAATTTTATCCCCTGTATTATAAATAATAGTAATTTTGTGAGTTAAAGCTTACAATTACACGACGATGACTTACGAATATGATTATCTGGTGATAGGCGGAGGCATAGCCGGCATGAGTTTCGCGCTCAAGGTGGCAAAGACCTCACGTGTGGCCCTGATATGCAAAACCACTCTCGACGAGGCCAATACGGCCCTTGCGCAGGGAGGTGTAGCTTCGGTCACCAATCTTGCTGTCGACAATTTCGACAAGCATTTCGAAGACACAATGATAGCGGGCGACTACCTCAGCGACCCCGAGGCTGTCAGGAAAGTAGTGCAGGAGGCTCCCGGACAGATACGCGAACTCATCGGCTGGGGCGTGGATTTCGACCGGCGCGACGACGGCGAGTTCGACCTGCACCGCGAGGGCGGCCACAGCGAATTCCGCATCCTCCACCACGCCGACAACACCGGCTACGAGATACAGCAGAGCCTCATACGCCGCATCCGCGAGAATCCCAACATCGACATATTCGAGCATCATTTCGCAATAGAAATCATCACCCAGCACCATTTGGGCAAAATCGTGACGCGCCGCACCCCCGACATCACCTGCTACGGCGCCTACGTGCTCAACGAGGAGACCTCGACCGTCGACACCTTCCTCGCCAAAGTCACGCTGATGGCCACCGGCGGTGTCGGAGCCGTATACCAGACCACGACCAATCCCCTCGTTGCCACCGGCGACGGCATAGCGATGGTCTACCGCGCCAAAGGCACCGTCAAGGACATGGAGTTCATACAGTTCCACCCCACGGCGCTCTACCATCCCGGCGACCGCCCGTCATTCCTCATCACCGAGGCCATGCGCGGCTACGGCGCAGTGCTCCGCAACCTAAAGGGGGAGGAGTTCATGCACAAATATGACCCGCGCCTGTCGCTCGCTCCGCGCGACATCGTGGCCCGCGCCATCGACTCGGAGATGAAACAGAACGGCGACGACCACGTATACCTCGACGTCACACACAAGGACCCCGAGGAGACACGCCGCCACTTCCCCAACATCTACCGCAAATGCCTCTCCTTAGGCATCGACATAACCAAGGACTACATCCCCGTGGCTCCCGCCGCCCACTATCTGTGCGGAGGCATCAAGGTCGACGGCAACGGCGAGTCTTCGATAAAACGCCTCTATGCCGTGGGCGAATGCTCGTGCACAGGACTGCACGGCGGCAACCGCCTCGCCTCCAACTCGCTCATCGAAGCCGTGGTCTACGCCGACGCGGCCGCGCGCCACGCATCGCAGATGATCGACCACTACGCATTCCGCACCGACGTGCCGGCATGGAACGACGAGGGCACGCGCCATCCCGAGGAGATGGTGCTCATCACACAGAGCATCAAGGAGGTAAACCAAATCATGGGCACATACGTTGGTATTGTACGCTCCGACCTGCGCCTCGACCGCGCATGGAACCGCCTCGACATCCTCTACGAGGAGACCGAGAAGCTGTTCAAGTGCTCCAAGGCATCGCGCGAGATATGCGAACTGCGCAACATCATCAACGTAGGCTACCTCATAATGCGGCAGGCCAAGGAGCGCAAGGAGTCGCGCGGACTGCACTACACCCTCGACTATCCTCCCGTGCCCCACACCCGATAGGACTACAGGGGGCGCCCGCGGGACACAGCTACGCATCATGAAATGTCATGTCAAAATACCGGTTGCCATTATTGCCGCCCTCATCGCGGCGATAGCGGCTTACGGCGCCCCGCAGCAGCCCGACGACAGCGGCGGTGCGGAGCTTAAACGCGTGCGTCAGAAGGTGTTCCGCTGCAAGTACCATACCGTAATCGACGGCGACACGGTGATGATGCTCGTGTTCAACGAAATCGACGTCTACCCTCCTCTCCGGTTCAAGAACAAAAAGGAGGAGGAATTCTACTGGCGCACCGTCCGCGACGTGCGCAAGGCACTCCCTTACGCCAAACTCATCGCCGAGACACTCACCGAGACCTACGAATATCTCCAGACTTTCGAATCGGAAAAAGAACGCAAAGCCTACCTCAAGGAGATGGAGGGTGAGGTCTTCAACCAGTATAAACCGGCGCTTAAACGCTTCACCAAAGGACAGGCCAAGATACTCGTCAAACTCATCGGCCGCGAGACCAACCAGAGCGGCTACGACATACTCAAAGCCTTTCTCGGCACCACCCGCGCCGTATTCTACCACGGCTTCGGCAAACTGTTCGGCGTCAACATCAACGGCAAATACCGCCCCGACAAAAACAAGGAGGACGCCACCATAGAGCGCATAGCCACCCTCATAGAGCAGGGGCAGCTGTAGCAATAGCGGCATGCTCCCGCGATAAATATATTTTTCATACTGTGGTGAACTTTTTCATTTCCCGAGCGTTACTCCTTATGATGTCACGTACAACTATCAATTTTTAATATATCAGACAATGAAAAAATTACTTTCTTGCGCAGCGTTGCTTTGCGCAGTAGCAATCGTGGGTTGCTCGAAAACCAACAAGACAGAAGATAATTCGGCAGCAACCGACACCGACCAAAACACCGCAACCGCAATAGCCGACCTGCCCACAGGCGTCGTCATCGAGGGCGAACAGCTGCTCGACTCGGCCGGCAACGTGATAGCTACCGTAGTCGACGGAGCATACGTAGATGCAAAGGGCAAGGTAATAGGCACCGTGGAGGCCGTTGAAGCCGGTTATCAGGCAGCCAAAGATAAAGCCGCCGATTTCGCATCGCAGGCCGCCGACAGCGTAAAGAATGTGGCCGCCAACGTAAAGGAAGGCGTTGAAAACAAAGCCTCACAGGTAGTCAGCGACGCCAAAGAAGCCGGCAGCAAAGCCGTCGACGACATCAAACAGGGTGTTGCCGAAAAAATGAACGAAGGCGCCAACGCCCTCAAGAACGAAGCCTCCAAGCTCGGCAAATAAATCATATCCCCTCCCCGGAGAGGATTGAAGATACACCGTCGTCAGACGGGTCGGACATGCCAGACAGGTCCGACCCAATGCTGTTTACTTAAGTGGTGACGTCCGCAGGACGTCGATTATTCGTAACCCCGTACGCCGAAGCTTGCGAAG
>OFFC01000334.1_pt1 | contig 39508 bp, 38 predicted proteins | sample 1521271 | NCBI WGS metagenome assembly OFFC01 (sample SAMEA3504123, study PRJEB24116) | mouse gut metagenome | biome: mouse gut; feature: mouse-associated habitat; material: faeces | place: Denmark | collected 2011 | reverse complement strand
TTGATGCGTTATTCCATGATCTCACCGCTGATTGTCGGTCTCCCCGATGCGTACAAATCCAAGGAAGCTTACTTTCGTGCGGCCTCTGCACGTGGTGCACTCCATCCAAACGGTTCCTTCATTCATCCGGCGCCGACATCCATCAAACGCTGGTACCAGCACTACCAAAAGAATGGCTTTGACGGGCTGCTCCCTTCCAGCCGCAGCGATGAAGGCACTTCCCGAAAGATTCATCCGGATCTTGAGGAACAGATCAGATATCTGAAAACGAACTATCCCCGTATGTCTGCGGCAGCCATCTTCCGTCAGCTATGCGACAACGGTTCTGTCAACCGCAATGAATTATCAGAATCCACAGTGAACCGTTTTCTTAACAGCCTTGCCCGAAAAGAAAAGACAACGAACAATCAGGACATGAGACGTTATGAACGTGCCCATGTCAATGAGGTCTGGTGTGGAGACAGCAGCGTTGGCCCTTACCTGAAAACAGAAGATGGCAGAAAGCATAAGGTTTATGTGATTGCACTTATTGACGATGCCAGCCGCTACATCGTTGGCATTGATGTCTTTTTCAATGATAACTTTGCAAATCTTATGTCTGTCATGAAATCTGCTGTTGCAAAGTTTGGCGTTCCGAAGTTATTCAACTTTGATAATGGCAGTTCCTACAAAAACAGACAGATGGATCTGCTTGCTGCCCGTATCGGGTCTACGGTCCATTATGACCAGCCGTATACTCCAACCCAGAAAGCCAAGGTGGAGCGTTGGTTTCGTACCATGAAAGATCAGTGGATGGCAGGCCTTGATATGCGGGATTTCCATACGCTTGATGAACTTCGCACAAGCCTGTACACGTATGTCAGTCAGTATAACCAGAGGATCCATTCTTCCCTGAATGGAAAGAACCCACAGGAACGCTACTTTAGCGAGCCAGACTGCTTCCACCGCTTACCCGAAGATAAGATTGACCTGTTATTCTTACTGGAGTTAGAGCGCCGCGTTTCTGTTGACTGTGTGGTTACCATTGACCACATCGAGTATGAGGTCGATTATCGTTTTGCAAAACAGAGGATCAGACTCCGTTATTCTCCTGATATGGAATCCATCTACGTTGTGGAAGCAGATGGTACGCTTACACCCATCCGTCTTCTTAATAAGATCGAAAATGCAGATATCAAACGTGAAAAGCCGCGTCTTTATGGAGGTGATGACTAATGGATTATACGATCCGCTATGGTTTGGAATTCAACCCATTTTTAAAGAACTCCAAAGAAATCTTTGTATCAACGGATGAGTCAAAAGAAGTTCTGTTCCGTCTGAACTATCTTGCAAAAACAAAGGGCTTCGGCCTGCTCACTGGCAGTCCAGGCCGTGGAAAAACAACTGCCATCAGAGCCTGGAGGCAGGGATTAAACAACTCGCAGTACAAAGTGGTCTATACCTGTTTTTCCACCTTTAGTCCCAATGATTTCTATCGGGATCTTGCTGCCGAATTGGGGGCGCAGGCTCACTATCGGAAACCGGACAATTTCCGTGCAATCCAGGAAGAACTTACCAGACTTTCTGTTGAAAAAAGGAAAACGCCTGTCATCATCATTGATGAGGCGAACTACATCAGTTCCGCTATCCTGAATGACTTCAAGCTTTTATTTAATTTTGAGATGGATTCCAGGGATCGTGCTGTGGTTCTGCTGTCCGGGCTTCCATCTTTAAATGCAACACTTCGTCTTAGTGTCCATGAACCATTCCGTCAAAGGATCATCATGAACTATGAGATCCCTGCATTTACCAGGGAAGAAGCACGATCCTATGTCCTTGAAAAACTAAAGGGCGCTGGCGCTGCCAGAGCAGTTTTTGAAGATGCTGCACTGGAAGCCATCTTAAATGCATCCGATGGAACCCCGCGTGTCATCAACAATCTATGCAACAGTTGTCTTCTGATCGGAGACTCCAGGAAGAGTAACATGATCACAGCAGAAATCGTCATGCAGGCAATTAACAATAATGAGATTTAGCAGCAAAAGCAGGGCAGCCTGCTTTTTGCATTTCCTCCGATCTGTGAATTTGCTTCAATTTTTATAACGATCAGATAACTTGCTGATGTTGGTGCAGGCAATCTGCTAATACGTGGCACACAAAGCCAAAATCAGGCGCATCTAATCTGCATGGAACTGGTGCATCTAATTTGCAGGACAACACTCTGGCATATCGAAGTATTGCCCTGCTTGTGCCAAGAGGATACAGAGGGAGAAGTCAAACGAGAGCAAACGCAGGAGCAGGGAACAGAAAAGGATGGCATGTATTGAACTGTCCGTAAAAAATGACCGACTTGGAAAGACCAGCCGACACAAGGGAGGGCTGCAAGCACCGCTGTACGGACTTGCCAAATACTGCGGCATCGTCTGGAGGGAAAACCAGTCCGGCGAGTTCGAGGCGGAAGATACGCCCATGAACAAGGCAGGCAACCGGTACTTGCGGTATTACATGGTCGAAGCCGCCGGTAGCGTGATACAGCATTGCCCGGAATACAAAGCCTTTTATGACAAGAAATTTGCTGAGGTGAGAACCCATCAGCACAAACGAGCACTCGCGTTGACTTCCCGTAAACTGATACGTATGCTTTTTGGACTGCTGGCCAATGGCAAACTCTACTCTGTGGAAAAGAGTAGGTGATCCATAGCGAATACAGAACTTACGTTCTTTTTGGACAGTAGGTCTATTAAAGTTACCCTTCTTCCAGAAAATCTTTTTTATTTTCCTCTTGACATTTCACCAAATTGCTTTCCGGCGGTCAGCCATTCCACTTGCCATCCGCAAAGAACGGGGTGATGTAGGCCATGATGAACCCCAGGCCGTTTAAGATCGCCCAGGTGATGCAGATGCGCTTCAGCCATGCGCGGCTCTCGTCCACCGTGCGGCCGGAGCGGGAGAAGTTCATCATCAAAAGAGCCACCGAAGCGGTGACGATGGCGGCCACGGTGGAGATGAGCACGATCTGGTTGTAGACGTCCTTCATGATCTCCGTGGCCTTCGTCCATACATCCGAGGCATAGACCGGCTGCGTGGCCATCAGGAACATCATAAAACTTAGGAATACATAGTAGGCGGCCTTCGCAGGGGAGAACCTGGCTTTGGGCTTTTTGCCTGCCGGGCAGGCGTCTGCAGTTTGTTTTTCAGTCTCAATTTGTGGACCTCCTTTAAATAAGATTTGGTTGTGGAAAGAAAAGACCATGCTGCAGAGACGGGCACGGTCTTCTTTCTTTTGGTCTGGCAGGCAGGGAAAAAACGGATCATGCGTTCAGAGGCGCAAAAAAAGCACCTCTTTGGAAAGGTGCCATGCCAGCCCGGATTGCTTCTGGATACAGTTTTAAGCATATTTAGTGTAACATATCCCTATTTACGGGGAAAGAGCAGAACCGTGCCAATTTTGTGCGGAATTGTGCCAATTTCATGCCAGACCTTTTGCTAAATAAAACATCCTGTTTTCATTGCATTTTGATGTATAATCAGGTAGAATAAAAGAAATGATAAAATTATGATAGAATTAAGATAAGGAGGCGTGATATATGATACAGATCAGAACTGTTTCAGACCTTAGAAATAAATTCCCGGACATTGAAAGGCTTGTGAATGAAGGAGAACCAGTATATCTTACAAAAAACGGATATGGTGCTATGGTGGTCCTCAGCCTGGACATGTATTCCCAGCTTACAGATGGCGTAGAGGCGGCACTGGACGAGGCAGACCGGGCAGCCGCAGAGGACAGCAGAAGAATGACCCATGAGGAAGTGTTTGGGAGCCTTCGGAGGAAAATAAATGTATGATAAGAAATACAGGTTACGTTACCTGCCGCTTTTTTATGAGGATCTTGACGAAAAGATAACGTATATCGCTGAAAAGCTGAAAAACCCCAAAGCTGCCAGTGACCTGTTGGATAAAGTTGAGAAAGCCATACTGGACCGGCTTCCGGTGGCAGAATCCTTTGAACCATATCATTCCATTCGGGAACGGAAATATGCCTATTACCGCATCTATGTTGATAATTTTACAATTTATTATGTAGTGATTGATGATAAAGAGAATGCCCCGACTATGGAGGTGAGGCGGTTTCTTTATAATAGACAGGATCGGCATTTGTTAATTTAACTAAAGTTAGTTTGTCTTAGAAATATCTGTTATATTTTTCGATAAAATTTATTGAACAAAGTTTAAAAGGTGATGATATGCAAAATACAGTAAAATTGTATGGGGTAGTTGAAGGATATGAAAAAATTTCATTTGTTTTAGACAAGTTTAAATGTGTGTTCTTTAATGCAGATCCTATACCAAGAAGCTCTGTTATTCTCCCTCAGCACCAGGGGTTTATTTTAGGGCGTACATCTCAAAACAAATATGTATATATTTTTTCCAATCAGGACTTAAAAATATGGAATGAACTGACTCTTAATACTTGGGGATACTTTGTCAGTAGTTCTCCGAATATCAAAACATATAAGATCATATGTTTTGAAGGTGGTATTCTTAATAAGCTTTTTTCTCCATCTTCTGTCTGCTTTGAATATACTGATGGTTTAGAAATAAAGGGGAAATATCAGGATGATTGCCAAACATATCCATTACTTAACAAAAAAATCAAAGGGAATATTTCTATTCACTCAAATCCTCATGAACGAAGAACAGCTGAGAATGGCGATTTAATTTCAACTGGTGGGATAAATTTAGAAATTACCTTTGATGAAGAAAAGGAAATCCAGACTTTTCCAGAGATATATGGATATATATTAAGTATGTGTCAGTTTATGACATTTCGGTGTAATATAAGATTTGAAGCAATAGCTTTTAAAGACCATGTTGAAAATTTTCCACAAATGATTGATTCCGTTGCGGAATGTTATGTTTGTTATGAACATGCTTATGATACGGATAAAAGAATGCATAGCTGTTTGACTTTCAATACTTTGGGTGAATCTGTAACCAATTTATTAGACTCCATAGTAAATAATAAACCTAAAAGACCACATTTTAATATTGGATTTATTCCTGAAGATGATGAGACAGTTAATTATATTACCAGTATGAAAATAAGGGAAATCTGTTCTGCCCTTGAATCAGAAATGGAATTATCAAAAATTCAAGTACAACAAGAGGAAACATTTGACCAACTGGTCAGTAAATTAAAATCAATTGTAATAGAAGACCGCGATGGGGAGCATTCTCTGACTGACTCTAAGGCTTATGATTATATTCTTGGTACTCTTAATCATTTATCAGGAGCTCTTTCTGACAAAATTGAAAAATGTTTTTTCGAACACCAGCCGCTGATGGGAGAATGGATCTCTCGAAAACAGATTGATGAGTTTGTAAAATATCGTAATACAATTACTCACGGCAGTTTTATGCCTTTGGACAACTCATTGGCCGAAACTGCCTTCGTACTTATTGAACTGGTATATTGTTGTATTCTAAAAAGAATCGGAATGGCTGACAATGTGATCAAAGAACTTTTCAAATGGCATATTACATCGTAAATATTTTCTTTCGTCTATACATCCGAGGCATAGACCGGCTGTGTGTGGACATCAGGAACATTATAAAGCCAGAAAGGCATAGTAAGCTAAGCTGACTTTATTAAATAAAAGCAGTATACCTTGTGAATAAGATATACTGCCTTTATTTTTGGGCGATATTGGTTTAAATTTAAACTAACTGTAAATCAGCCAGTTCCTCCACTTCTTCTAAAGACAGACCAGAACCAATCGCAATTTCTTCAAAGGACAATTTTCCCAGTGACAAATATCGTTTGGCTGTTTCAACTTTTGTATCATGTTCCTTGCTTTTGACATAAGAACGCATAACTTCTTCCTGATCATATAACTCCATCATCATATTGACAACCTCCTTTTCTTTGCTTTCGAGATATTCCTTCAGCACATTCCTGTCTTTGCAGATGCGGATCGCTTCCTGTATAGCTTTTCTGGTCCTTCCATGGATTGACACCTGTTCCTGGCATACTTTGGAAAATGTCACATACTGATGGATAATATCGCCTTCTTTTCCATCATAGATAATTTTAGCTCTCGCATCTATGCAAATATCTTCTCCACCAAAAAACTCTTCTGAAAAAGATATTTCCTCTGGCCGTTCCTTTCTGTTTCCCGTATATATGATATATAATTCAGGCTTTGGCATTTTCAATTTTGTACTGTTATAAATATCCTGCTCTGTTACTCTAAAATATTCCCGATATGTCTGTACAAGATACATAAGAATACGGAACAAAATATTTACTGTCCATGTGGCTTGAGCCTCAATCAGTATCAAAAGCCGGTTACCTACTGAAAATCCCAGATCATTATAGATATCATCGACAAGAACATTATTGATAGTGATATCTTTTATATCATTTTCGGTAGTTTGTTTATCATCCGGGTGAAGTGCCTGATATAACTGTATCAAATACTTTTTATCTTTAAAAAGATTTGTAAAAACGCTGTCTTTAATAGTACGTTTCATTACAGGAACGGATTCCTGTTGTGTATTTTCTGAAATTTCTGCATTATGTTCCATCAATGATATCACCTGCCTTACACATATATCTCTCCATATTCATAATACCACAAAATCCCGTATGGTTCAATGGATTTCCTTTATCTGTATTCTTTCCGGTCATATAGATTTTCACATCATAGATCCCTGTCTGTCCGGTCATACCGTAAATGTCCCTGTATTACTCCCGCATGGTTCAGAATTTGGATGAAAGCTTTGTTTTGGTTCTCCAACGCCTTTTGGTATCCGGATTCTGTCAGAAACAGCCGCATTCTATCGCCTATATCCCCTACGGACGCTCTATCTGAAAGCACGTCAAACACAATCATATGCCTTACTTCCGGGTCAAAGCGTTCCAGCGCCATAATATCATGCCCTTCTAGTTTCATGGCACCGGATTCCTGTCTTGCTACAGCAATCATCTCCCCAACAGTCCTTGCTTTCCAGGGCAGGCGGATAGTTTCTCTGAATATCACAGATCAGCTCCTTGCAGTCATCCTCCGAAAGCTCTTGGAGTTTCTTTAACAGGTTTTCTGCAGTGGCCCTTTTATCGTGGTCATGGGTATACCGACAGAGCATAGCAATCTCCTGTATCGCATCATACCTGCGGCAGCCTTCCAGCTGGAACACCATCCTTTTTTCATCCTCGGTCAATGTTATCATATATTTCCTCCAATCCGGCGTGATTGCCTGTAAATATCATATAGCTGTCTATTTTTATTCCCCAGTATCCTTATCATTTGGAAAGAACTTCTCCAGAACGTCAATGCTGTCCTTGGATGTATATCCCCACAGAATAGAACTGAGTGCGTCAATCGCCTCCCGCCTCCTGCGGTAATAGGTGCGGAAACTGATATCCCGGATATGGGGGCGCAGTTTCTCTATAATTTCTTCCACATTTCTCAGCTGCTGCGGGGAGAGGAAGGAGTAATACAGCAGCCAGTAATAGTTTTCGCCATTCTTGTGCTTGGTTCGGAGCAGGTCAATGGATGTGTCCAGAAGTTTCAGCATCCGGTGGCTCCGCTCGATACATTTGGCATGGTGCTCAATGCTGCGGTCTGACAGGTCTATTCCGGCCACATAGACGGATTCCAGAAAATCCTCAATGGAACTCCCATATTCGATCTCAAACCGGCTCCGCACCTGCTGGACGGACAACTCCAGACTCCACACCACATCCCTGTATTTTTTCAGCAGCTTCCAGGTATCATGGTACAGCGGGTTATCGGCAATGTTCATTTCTTCCTGATTCTTTTTCATGCCCTGGCACCTCCTTCTCTGTCCTTTTCGGTGGGAGAGAGCGTCAGTTCAAAGGTGCAGACCGGCTTATCCTCCCCGCAGGATACAGTCATTCCAAACCGTACAGTCCCCTTCAGTATGTGGGATATATACTCTTCCCTGCAGGCGTCTGATAAAGGATATAACTTATATATGGATTTCGGACACCGGAAACAGGAAATGCCCTGTGCATCAAGGACTTGCGCCATTTTTGTGATGACAGTTTCCATGTTCGATTTTGAAACGCTGGATAATTCCTCTGAAACGCATATCTCGTGTTCTGTAACAACAGAATCTGCCTGTGAATCCGTTTCGTCCGGCAATGCAAGATTGATCTTCAGAACCATGGCAACCTCCTCCTTGTCAACAAGGACATCTGATACTTGGAACATAGTGGAAAGGTAGCTATGCAGATAGATTACGCTGCCTGTTCTTCCAGGGAATGATATTAAGGAGATATAGTCCATATCAGCGAGTTTTTTCAGCACACGTCCCGTTGTGGCTTTGGAGATGCCCCAACGGACAGCCATTTCACTGTAGGCGGCCAGCGGGGGGCCAGTGCCATTACGGAAATAGACAACCGGACCAATTTCTGAACCCTGCACCTGGCTGTCATTGTAGACAGCAGACATCCACAGATCCAGCAGGATATCCATTTCAGAGCAGCGTCCGGCGCTGACCAGTTCTGTTGCAACCACAGTGGGCATAAAGAAAAATCCTGTATCCTTTTGACAGGGGCAGTTATAGTCCAGCACAGTATTATGCTTTTTCCAGTCACGGATCTTATATTTGACCACTTTCCCACGGTCAAGAAAAAGATAGGAGATAAGGTGGCGTTTCTGCAGTTCATCCAGGATAGAGACTGCCTGGCACTGAAAGCGGGTACGGAACCATGCAGTCAGTTCCTTCACGGTACAGATCCACTCACCGGGGTATACCGTATAGCCGATACCGTCTATGCGAAGATAAGAAGTACGGAAATTTGCATAGTTGCAAAGTACCGTATAATAAAAAAGACCGGAGCCCCCGCTTGTGCGAATGCTTCGGTCTGCCATTAAGTTCTGGATAAACTGCCGGTAGATCCGGCAGCGTGGATAGTCCACTATCTGTTTGATTTCTAACTGGTATGATTGCATAATTTTTTCTCCTTAAAAGGGCAAAATAAGCAGGTAGGTTCGAAAATGCAAAGTGAACGTAAAAGTTTCACTTGTACCTTCATTGAAAAACTGCTAATATTTTGCTAATACGACTACGAAAATCATACCGCTTCGAGGTGGACGTAGGTACTCTCAGGTGGAAATGAAAGGTTCAAAAGTATTGATTTTATTGGACTTGGAGATACCACAAGGATTAGGCTGAACCTGCGTGGAAATAGCCCTTTTAACTCCTAAGCGGAAGGCCAGCGGTTCGAATCCGCTCAGGAACGCTCGGGAAAATAGTCAAACCCTTCGATTGAAAGGTGTTTGGCTATTTTTTATAATTCTTGAGATTTCTTTGAGATTTATATGTTATGATGGTAAAATTCCGGGGAAAGGAAGTCAGAACATGAAGCCCACTTTCCATGCCAGAGATATCGGCAGACAAACTGGGACAGGTATTTCCTAATACAATAATTGCCACAGAAATTTTGTGTCTGTGTATGGCGGGAATTCCCGCAGGTATGCTGCTTGGCGCTTTGTCCGCAAAGGGGACTCCGGCAGCGGCCTTAAACCAGCTCTCGCCGGAAATGTTCCTGGCGGGAGACAGCGAACAGCTCCGGATATTGATTGATGCAAACAATACGGGAAAATGGGGGTATCTTCTGATCAGCGTTTTCATAACACTTCTGTTTTCCTTTCTGGCTGCAGCCCCGGTGGCCCGGTTTGCGGCCAGGGTTTCTCCTGTCAGGGCCATGTCGGAAACCGGCTCGCAGGTGAAGCACAGAAAGCGGAGTACCGGAAAGATCCGCAGATTTGAACGGTATTACGCCAGACAGAATCTGAGCCGGAGCAAGGGGCGGACAGCGGAGACAGTACTGTCTCTGGTCATGAGCATTACGGTTTTTATCACCCTGCAGAGCTTTTTATCTCTGCTTGACGTATCCGGTTTCCTGTCAGAACACCCTGGCTACTATTCCATTGTCAATCAGTATGAAGGTATTTCCCCAAAGGAACTTCAGGAAATGGAAGCAGCTGAAAAGGTAGCCCAGGTGGCTTTTCTCTGCTTGGAATAATTGGTGCAACCATGCTTCTGTCAAGCGACTACGCCTTTTTTATCCTGACTCCCCACAGAAATCTTCCTTCCCCTTCCAATCGCCACAGAGCCGATCACAAAAGCCGCCGTATACAGACCGATAGCCATAATAAACGCCCCTTTATAGCTTCCGCCCTTATCGTAAAACAGGCCGATGGAAGAAAAACTGAACGCCCCGATCAGGCTGTTTCCCATCATCATCAGCGACCAGATGGAAGAATAGTCTCTGCTTCCCAGAACCGTCCTTGCGATGAGCGGACACTGCACGGTATACATGCTGCCTCCAAATCCGATAATCAGGGCCGCCGGAATGCAAAGTATGGGCCTTTGTATGCTCAAAATCATACATCCATATCCAAGCAGGATACAGAGCGCCCCATAGGCAAGTCCCGCTTTCGCCCCAAATTTATCGTTGATAACGCCGAGCACCATGCTGCTTACGATACAGCCGACGCTCATGCACATGGCCGCCCGGGCGCCGAAGGCTATGCTCTGACCGATCTCCATTGTCGCAAACGTCGCTATGTACTGCTGTACGCCGCATCCCACGCTGTAGCACATGCAGGTAAGCCACACGATATAAAACACCGGCCTGCGCACCGCCTCCTTTTTGGTCAGTCCCCATTCTGAAACCGCGACCGCCGCTTCCGTCTTCTCCCCCGCGCCGTAAGGCTCACACCCCACCTGCGCCGGACTTTTTACAAAGATAAACATGGCCGGTACTGACAGGATTAACGCCATGACAGCTATGATGATATAGGTCATTCGCCAGCCGCAGCGAACGATCAGCTCCGCTGTCAGCAGACTGTAGAGGATCGTCGCGATGTTCTCCGCCGCAATAATGATCCCCAGCACGGTGCCTGCTTTTTTTTCAAACCACATATTGACCACCATTGGCACCGCGACAAAGCCCGTAAAAGCGGAGCCGATCCCAATGATCGCGCCGGATATGTAAAACATCGGCACCGTTCGATAAACCCCCATCAGCGCAACGCCGATCACCTGCGCCAGGGATGCCACCCCCATCACGATACCGATCTTTTTCCGATTCAGAATCTTTGACGCCGGGGAATACATAAATGCCATCGCTGCCGCCTCAATACTGACTACCATCGTAAACTGGCTGACGCTGCACCCTAAATCCTGTACCACCGGCGTGACAAAATTACCGGCAATACAGTACACAACGCCGCCCACGCCGATCTTCAGAAAAATACAGCTGATAAAAACGATCCACGCATAATGCAATTTTCCCTGTCTTTTCATAATCTCCTCCATTCCGCCGTCTTTCACGCTCTCTCAACAACCGGCCAAATCCTCTTTTGTCTGCCGATACATTTTAACTTTCCGTCTCTCCCTTGATCGCATCCGACATAAACGGACTGCTTCTGGGTTTGATATTCGGCGCTCTCCTGCCGATGGCCGCCCGGGCGTACTCAATATCTTCCTCCGCTTCCCCGGCGTCAAAACACCCGATGCACACCATATCCTGTTCTCTGATCGTATTATAAGAGAAGTTCAGCCCCACAAAAGGCGTTGTCCTTCCCGCAGCACAGGGTTTGATCGTGATCACCGGTTTCTTCGCATTGTGGATCGTCTTCACCACGCTTTCGATCTCCACCTGCATCAAAAAGCCCATACAGTTATAGATCTGAATATAGGTTTCCACATCATACCCGTTTAAATCAGCGTACTGTATCACTTCCGGCATATGGGCCGAAAGTCCCGGTATCATACCCGCCGCCCGGATCATATACAGATAATCGGGCAGCCTGTCCATGGTCTTTTTGTTTTTGTTGATCAACTGTTCCACACAGGAATGCAACGGAAGGCAGAACGTGGCTCCCCTTTTTGCACATTCTTTAATGATCTGTTCCGATTCCCGGCGCGCCATCGCCGTATCATCCACATTCAAAACCGGCTCATCCATCATGATCATGGTCTTTCCCGTGCGTTCTTCCGCCAGCCTCACAGCCTTTAGCAAATGTTTATCCACATCAAACAATCCCAGACAGGCATTGACATCCTCTTTCAAAAAAGTTTCAAAAACAGCCGCCGTGCTTTCCGGCGCGTGGTGTTTTCTCAGGATCTGTTCATCTTTCGACGGTGTTGTATGGCTGAAACCGGAGATCCAGTTACAGCCTATGATAAGGCGCGGAAGCGATATCCCTGCCACTTCCGTGCGCGGAAAATTGTTATGTTTATTCATCTGCACTCCCTATTCTGCTATTTACAGAAAAGCCGTTTCCCTTCAGACGCTGTTATTCTTCGTGAACCGGCTTTTATAAATTATATGCTCTGCTTCAGTCACTCAATATGTATACTGATATTCCGTCCTGCTGCCATAAATGTTCCTTTCATACCTGTATAACCGGACCAACAGCCAACTGGCCGCAGGCCCGGATCAGATATCACTCACATATGATAAAAGTCTTCTCCCTAAATTTTCAGCGATAAAACAGGATCGCACCCTTCATATAGTTATCCTCTTTATCGCAGGCTCTCTGGAACATATGCTCCATGGCTTCCATATCCTCAAAATATGCCGTGTGTGTCACTAACTTCCCGGGTTCAAATACGCCAGCTTTGATCATGCTGTAAGTACGCGGGCACATCTCCTTAAAATGAGGATTGCTCATCGGTGCCAAATTATAGACATACAGGCCGCCAAGATGCCACTTTGTACCGTTAAAGGTCACGTCGCTTCTGTGGAAGCTTCCGATAATCAGTTTTCCGGCCTGTTTTGTCATGGAATCCGCCAGATGGAAGCCGGAATCGGAAGCGCCAAAATCGATACACACGTCGGCGCCGCCTGCTGCCTTTATCTCAGCGATCACTTTTTTCCCTTCCTCGCTCTCCGGATCATAGACTTCTGCACCGTACCCTTCGATCATCTTCCGTCTGTCTTCCCGGATCTCAAAAACGGTCACTCTTCCCGCCTGGGAAGCTCTGGTCAGTGCCTGCAGTGTCAGTGTTCCCATGTAGCCTGCCCCTACTAACACCACATGATCGCCCATATGGATATCAGCAATATTCAACAGGTTTGCCACACAGCAGGTGGGCTCATACACAACCTTCTCCCACTCCGTCACATCGTCCGGCAGTTTTACAAGTCCTGCTTCCTCCACGGTCGCATACTCGCACATCATCTCGTTGTTGCCGCTGAGGCAGGCAACTTTGTCGCCGGGCTTTAAGGAAGTAACCAGATTCCCGACTTTCTCCACGACCCCAACACCCTCATGTCCTATGATATAGGGCATCGGTCCCGGCGCATTAACGCCTCTGTACAGCCAGGAATCCCAGCAGCACAGACCGCAGGCCATGGTTTTGATCATCACCTGTGTCGCCGTAGGTTCCGGCACATCATACTCACGGATAGAGAGCTTCATATAATCTTCTACAAATACGCCTTTTGCCAACATAACAGATACCTCCGTTTCTTTCATTTTACTTGTTATTTTTCATATCGCTCCAAATTAACGGGACGCCCATCTAAATCCTCTTCTCATAAAGGTTTCCACCTGCGGGATCTCCAGAATATAATCCTTATGTCCCAGGGAAGAGTAGAAAATACGGCCCTTTCCCCACAGCTTTGTATAAATTACAGGCATATTTACAACGCCGTTCGCCCTGTGCGCCCCCTGAGAATCCACCGCCGTAGTCGCCAGTACATTGACGCAGGGGTCCAGATGCAGATAATACTGTTCCGTGTGTACCATAAAATCTTCCAGTCCCTCGGTGATCGGTGAGGAAGAATTGCGCACGAATTCTATCTTTTGATCCCTCTGGAAAGCGTCGGGATCATTATTGCGCGGATAGTTCTTTGCCACATAGGCCAGATTTTCCTCCGTCAGATAGGAAATGTGGTGTAACAGCTGATCCCCCGGATGGGAAACCCACTGGCTGCCCGTCATAAACTGCCATTCCACATTCCAGCGGAAAGAGTCGCACATACCGCCGTGACAGCCCGCCAGGCCTGTTCCTGCCTCCACCGCCTCTGAAATAGTAAAAGCCGCCGGATCCGGAATATCGCCCTGTGTCCAGCAGGGCACAATCAGATCCATGGATTTCATGTAATCCAGATCAAAGGTCTTGTCAAAGCAGTCCACACGGTCTACCTCGTACCCGTCCTCCTCCAGCCACCGTTTGAAACGTGCGCTTTCCAGTTCCGGCTCATGGCCTTCCCAGCCGCCGTAAAAAATAAATGCTTTCTTTTTCATTGTTTTTCCATCCTTTCCTGTAACTTCCGTTTGTCAGTGCCTGCCGGCACGCAAACATCACTCGCTTTCCGCTCACGGATTCAACTGCTCTGCTTCGTAGCCAATTTCGCCCGGAACGTATCGAACAGCACCGCCGCGATAATCACAATACCTAACGCCACCTTCTGCCAGTAGGCATTCACATTCATCAGATTTAACGCGTTATTCATAAATCCCCAGACAAGAGTACCTGCCAACGTATTGATCACGCTGCCTTTAAACGTACCGCCTATGTAAACCGCCGCAATGGCCTGCAACGCCAAATCCGCACCGGATGTCGGCTGCCCGGAAGACAGACGCGCCGTGAGCACGATCCCTGCACAGGATACGCAGAATCCCGAAAAAGTGTACATCATCACTTTCACAAGATTTACATTTAAGCCTGACAGCTTTGACGCCGTCTCATTCTCTCCGATCGCAATGATGGATCGCCCGAAAACCGTATACCGAAGCAGAATATGTCCCACCAGAATAAATGCAAGCATAATTACAACCGGTACCGGCAGCCAGTTCCCGATATAGCCTCTGCCGAGATACAGATAAGCATCCGGAAGTCCCGTGATCGGTACGCTTTTTGTCATAACAAGAATCAGACCGTTGACAACATACTGCATCCCCAGCGTACAGATAAAGGGTGGAATTTTCAGGAATGTGATCAGAAGTCCGTTGATCGTACCAATGACCATTCCAACTAAAACGGCGACCAGAATCGCCAGCCACAGATTCCATCCGTAATTTACTGCCAGATTTGCCGAGATGCAGCCTGCGAAGGTTGCGATCATACCGGTACTTAAGTCAAATCCTCCGCCCAGAATAACAAAGGAAACTCCTACCGCACCGATAGAAACCACACAGATCTGTCTCAGCACATTGACAATATTGGAACCGGTCATAAATTTGTCATTGGCAAATGTCATAATCAGAGCGATGACAATAATCAAAAGCCACGCGCCCAGTTTATCCGCAATTTTTGCAATAATATCGGTATAATTTTTACCATTTTTTTCTGTCATATTATCCTGTTTCATCACCCAGTCACTTCCTCTCCTACCGCATGCTTTGTAATTCGGCTCTGGGAGAATTCTTCTTTGAATACCTCTCCCGTGATCCTTCCTTCGTGCATAACCAGTATCCTATCGCTGATGCCTAATATTTCTTCCATATCGGAAGACACAACGATAACCGTCTTCCCTTCCGCCACCAGAGAATTGATAATTTCATAGATCTCCCGTCTTGCGCCCACATCGATTCCCCGGGTTGGTTCGTCAAAGATCATGAACTCGCAGTCGGAGTACAGCCATTTTGCCAACACCACCTTCTGCTGATTTCCGCCGCTCAAAAACATGGTTCGCTGATCGATCGTCGGGGTTACCGTTCTTAATCTGTCCACATAATATTCGGCCGCTTCACGCTCCGCCTTATAACTGATAAATCCCCTGCGCAGGATCTTCTTTAAGGCTACCATCACGGTATTCACTCTGACGGATGAGAGCAGGAAAAGTCCCTCGTCACGTCGGTTTTCCGTGATGAATCCGATCCCTTGACGAATCGCATCCCGCGGATGGAGTATCTTCACTTCCCGGCCATTCATATAAATATGACCGCCTGCGATCTTATCAGCTCCGAAGATCATGCGCATTGTCTCCGTACGCCCTGCGCCCACCAGACCGTAAAAGCCCAGAACCTCTCCCTTTTTTACGGCAAAGGAAACGTCCTTCACATGCCTGCCACCGTCCGTCAGGTTCTTTACCTCAAAGATCACATCCCCGATCCTGCTGTCCCGCTCAGGATACTGTTGCGTCAGCTCCCTGCCGATCATCATCGTGATCATTTCATTCTTTGTGATATCCTTAATATCCCGGCAGCCGATATAACAGCCGTCCCGCAGAACCGTCATCCTGTCACAGACCGCAAATATTTCATCCAGCCTGTGGGTGATAAAGACAACCGCAACATTCCTCTCCTTCAGTTTACGGATAATCTTAAACAGAGACTCTGTCTCCTTCCCCGACAGGGAAGAGGTCGGTTCATCCATGATAATGATCTTCGCATTGATGCTCACCGCCTTTATGATCTCCACCATCTGCTTCTGAGCCATCGTCAGCGACTGCACTAATACCCGGGCATTGATGGGCAGTTCATATTCATCAAACAGTGCCTGTGCATCCGCCTGCATTTTCTTCCACTGCACCATACCGCATTTCATCGGATATCTGCCGATAAAGACATTTTCCGCCACCGAAATTCTCTCAATCAGATTTAATTCCTGATAGATAATGGAAATACCCATCGTCTCCGACTGCTTCGGCGATGTTACTTCAACCTCTTTCCCATCAAACCAGATCGTACCGCTGTCCCTGTGATACGCGCCGGAAATAATCTTCATCAGGGTAGACTTGCCTGCACCATTCTCACCGACTAACGCATGGACTTCCCCTTTCCGGATTTCCAGATCCACATCTGTCAACGCCTTCACGCCGGGAAAACTCTTATTGATCTTAGTCAGTTTTAATATATTTTCCATAGTAACAACCATACCTTTTCCACATTGGTTTTCCTGTTTTTAATCAGGCCAGATGCATCTATAGTTACTCCCTTTTACGATAGATGCATCTGGCCGGTAACAGTCTCCTGCAAATAGATGACTATTTGAGAAGTTCATCGGAAGTAACGTAACCTGTGCCTGTACCATAAACCTTTGCCGGCGTTTCATGTCCGCCTTCCACGGTGCCGCCGCCTAAAACAGTTTTGATGGCCTCCACCGTAACCTCGGACTCGCCTACCGGATCCTGGCAGATCGTGCAGACATAGTTTCCGCCTTCGTCAATGTGCTGTATCTCCTCATCTTCTCCGTCAAAACCAATTACCATAACTTCCGTGCGGTTCATATTCTGTGTTGCATCATAAGCGCCCAGAGCGGAAGTTCCGGCTGTGCCGTAGAAAATATCGATATCATCATGAGCCGTCAGCATATCCTCGCTGTCCGCCATGGATTTCTCACGTGTCAGATCCCCAACGGTATTGATCAGATTCACCGTATAGCCTTTATCCTTCAGGCCCTGCTCAAAACCTGTATAGCGCTGAATCAGAGGATCGGACATCAGACTCACACACACAACATTCAGATCTTTCTTATATTCGATGCTGTCCAGATAATTTCCCATCCATAAGCCACCCAGATATCCTGCGGAATCGTTGCGGGTACCTTCCCAGAAGGTCATGCTCTCCTGTACTTCCGGTACCAGGCTTAAGTTACCAATATAGAAAATGGGAATCCCCTCTTCCTTACAGGTTGCAAACGTATCTGCCAGGGCTTCCGAGTAGTTTGTGGAAACCGCCAGTGCATCAATATCATTGCTGAGCAGATCTTCCACTGCCTTCACTGTGGACTCCGCGTCTGCGCCGCCGTCAGCGAAAACCACTTCGTAACCCTCTTTCTCAGCTGCCGCAAGAAAACCCTCATACATGCGCACAAAGTAAGGCATTGTCAATCCCGCAATGCTCAGACCGATCTTCGGCTTTCCTTCTTCACCGTCCGCGCTCTCCGAAGCCGCTTCTTCCGTCTCCTCCGGCGTCCCCTCTTCTGCTGTCTCCACAGCTTCCGAAGATGTCTCTGTTTCTTCCGTATCTGCGCTGTTTCCGCAGCCCACCAGAGAAATGACCATTACCAGTGCCAATAAAATACTTGTTAACCTTTTCATGTTTTTACCTCGCTTTTGTATTTTTGCTATGACTCTCTACGTTACCCGAGTTTAAAAATTTACGCCGCCGACTAAAATGACGTTGGCATAAGAGCTGTTTTCTCCTGTCCGTATAACGCATTTTGCCTTTTCGGTCAGTTTCTTAAACTCCTCGTGAGCCACCTTCTCTACAGGCATCTCACCAAATCTTTCCTGAAGCTCTTTAAGGAGCTTTGGATTTTTATCATCAATCTCCGTTGCAAGAATAAGAGATTCGATGACAAGTTCTTCCCGGACCACATCTAACACATCAAGAAATTTCGGATTCCCCGCCGTAATGGAAATATCGATCACCTTTACGCCTTTCGGAATCGGCAGACCGCAGTCTGCAATACAAAAGTATTCCGTATGTCCCAGTGCCGCCACCTCCGAAATAATTTCCTGATTCAACAATCGATCACGTTTCATGCTGCACCTCCTTTCCCGTTTGATTGTTTCCATTTATTTACCGCTCATTTTGAAGGTGAAATACCCTGCAGCAAACTGCGGGGTATTTCACCCCTGCGGCAGTCGCCAGATATCCGTGCAAGCACGGCTACCTGGCTCGTTGCCCGCAGAAATAAGCTCGTCCGCTTCCTCTTTCGTCGGAATAGAGGTCTGCGCACCCTTCCTTGTCACAGAGATGGCCGCTGCAGCATTGGCAAACAGTATTGCTTCCGTTAACGGTCTTCCCTCTGCTAACCCCACGGCAAGTCCTGCGTTAAAGGTATCTCCCGCCGCCGTGGTATCCACCGCTTTTATCCCTGTAAAAGCCGGACAGATCCTGTTGCCTGCCTCATTGCTTAACAGCGCTCCTCTTTTACCGATCGTTACTATGACATTTTTGACACCTTTTTTCAGTAAGGTTTCTGAGGCTTTCTCCAGTTCTTCCAATGTTTCCACCGGCATTCCCGTCAGCTTATTCAGTTCCGTCTCATTAGGCGTCAGATAGTCCAATCCCTGTAAGATCTCTTCCGGAATCCCTTCCGGAGCCGGGGCCGGATTTAAGATCACGGTCTTCCCCGCCGCTTTCGCCGCTTCAATAAATTGATAAACTCCTTCTTCCGGTGTCTCAAGCTGTGTCAGTACCACATCCGCCTCTTTTATCACTTCTGTGTTGTCCTCCACATAACTTTTCCCGCAGGCTTTATTTGCTCCCGGCACGATCACAATACTGTTGTCTCCTTTTGCGTTGACCATGATCGCCGCCATACCTGTCGTATCCTTTTCTGCTCTCAATACCTTCTCCGTACATACTCCGGCTCTTTTCAGGCTGTCTAACAGGATCTCTCCGGAGTCGTCTTTTCCCACTGCACTCAGGAATATACAGTCCCCGCCCAGTTTTCCGCAGGCGCAGGCCTGATTCGCCCCTTTGCCCCCCGGAACTTTGTGGAATTCAAGGCTTTTAATCGTCTCCCCGGTCCTTGGCATCTCCTCCACCGTAAACACAAAATCCATGTTGGAACTTCCCAATACTGCTATTTTTTTCATAGAATCCCCTCACTTTGTCGTCTCTCTGAGTATCAGTTTTGACTGCAGTCTGATATCCTTGCGAATCTGTTCCCCGCCAATCATTTTGATCAGCATTTCCACCGCTTTTCTTCCCATCTCCACCGTGGGCTGCAGTATGGTGGAAAGCGGCGGACTGCAGAACTGAGAAAACGTCACATTATCAAATCCGATGATCTGCACATCTTCCGGTATCCGATAGGAAAACTCTTTTAAGGCCTTTATGATCCCCAAAGCCATCAGATCATTTCCTGCCAGAATGGCATCGTACTTGACGCCCGCCTTTTCAAAATCAATGATGGCATTGTAGCCCCCTTCCACGGTATACTGTCCGTATTTCACAAACCTTTCGCGAAAGGCAAGCCCATACTGCGTCAGCGCTTTTTTATATCCTTCCAGCCGTTCATCTGTGGTGGATATCCCCTCATCGCCGGCACAGAATACAATCGACTGCGCCCCTTTGCGGATTAACGCCTCACAGGCTTTGTAAGAAGCATATACGTTGTCGGAACATACGCTCACATAATCGTCTAACCCGGAAAGCCTTCTGTCCAACAGCACCATGGGAATACCATACTTCTGCGGTTTAAAATGCTCTTTGTAACTGTGAAGCCCCGAAGAGACCAGAATAAATCCGTCCACCCGCTTAGCCACCAGTTTGGAAATATACTCTGTCTCCATCTCAGGCACAAAATCCGTATTCGTCAGAATGACCATATAATCATCTTCTTTGGCCCGCATTTCCACAGCCTTGACAATATCTGCAAAATACGGATTTGTCACATCCGGAATCAGCAGAGCGATACTCTTTGATCGGATATACTTATAGTCAGTCGAGTGATTGTTCGCATAGCCCATTTTTTCAATGATCTGCTGAACACGCTTTCTCGTTTCTGCCCCTACGCCGGACGGAGAGTCGTTCAGGACGCGTGACACCGTTGTTTTTGAAACACCCGCAGTGCGCGCAATTTCTTCTACCGTTACTTTCATCTGCAACCTTTGTTCTTTCTTTGTCTTCTCCTGTAGTTACTGTTTAGTCTATTTGAGAAACATTGTTTCTTCAATGAGTAATAATTTCCAATCTTTTTCCCTTTGTTTTGTATAACAACACGAAATGTTTCTTAAAGTTTCCTGATAATGATAACCATCCAGCCGCAAATGTCCTTTAGTTAATGGTACCGGACGCCCCATTCTCATTGTCAAACTGCTCAAACTGTGGTACGATAACCAAAGACAAAACAGATCGTTCTTTACCTGTCTGTCAGAGAGGGGCTATATGAATTATATTGTACTTGACCTGGAGTGGAATCAGGGAAATCCGCAGCGGGAACCGGAAGTATACGGCGTCCCTTTTGAGATCGTGGAGATCGGCGCCATAAAATTAAATGAAGAGAAAAAAATGATCGGCGAATTTAACAGACTTGTGAAGCCGCAGCTCTACCATGAGTTAAACCATATCACAAGAAAACTGATCCATCTGCAGATGGCCCAGCTCGAGCACGGCAAACCTTTTCCGAAAGTCTTTGAAGAGTTCCGGGACTGGTGTGGAGATGACTTCCTGTTCTGTACCTGGGGACCTTTAGATCTGGAAGAGCTCCAGAAGAATATGAAGTACTACGATCTAGATCCGCTCTCCGACAGGCCCTTAAAATTTTATGATGTGCAGAAGTTATTCAGCATCGCTTTTGAGGACAGAAAGACAAGACGGTCTCTGGAATATGCGGTGGATTTTCTGCAGATCGAAAAAGATATTCCTTTTCACAGAGCCTTCAGCGATGCCTATTACACGGCCAAAGTACTGGCGGCAATCGCTGACGAGAGCGCTTTGAAGTGCTACTCCTTTGATACCTTTATCAAACCGAAAACAAGAAAAGAAGAAATCAAAATTATTTTTGACAATTATGCGAAATATATTTCCAGGGAATTTCCCGCAAAGACCGATGCATTAAATGACAGAGAGGTAACCAGCTGCCGCTGCTATCTCTGCCATAAAAATATCCGCCGGAAGATTAAATGGTTTTCTCCCAACGGAAAGCATTACTACGCTGTGTCCTATTGTGATAAACACGGCTATATGAAAGGCAAAATCCGCGTCCGTAAGACGGAAGAGGGCACGGTCTATGTCGTAAAAACGGAAAAATTTATCTCCCCGGAAGAGATGGAGTCCATCAAAAACCGCCTGCAGCACGCGAAGGAAATGCACAGACGCCACAGGCGGAAGATAGTCAGGAAACCCCGTAAGTCTCCGGAAAGTTGATGATGCCCTGCATCCAGATCGTACCTCTGAAGCGTCTTCCTGCCAGAGGTTCGCCGTACAGATCCTTTTTGTTGATGCACACGTCAAATACAAGATCGTTGCAGGAGAGCGCCATCATATAGATCTCCTCTCCTGTCATTTGGTTCTTTTCACTGCTGCACTCCAAAATCTCGCCCAGCACGGCATACTGGTCGCATTCCACGCCATAGGGCATAAAATACGTATCTACCAGGCTTAGCACATCTTCGGTCCGGATCTTTTTTGAGATCGCATTATAAGTATCCATATCCTCAAGCGTCAGCGTCTCGATCGCTTCCTCATCCCCCTGTCTTGCCTGAGCGATCAGTTTATTGCGGTTTGTCGTCTCTTTCTCGATCTTTGCCATATCCCTCTTGTTCTTGCGGATCGGCAGAATGATCTTTCCATGTGTGGACAGCGCACTGAGCGTCAAACTGGTGCCCCGGATCGGGAGACGGTTTCCATATTTTATTTTGGCGTAATCCATCATATTCTGCAGGTAAAAGATCAGAGATACCCCCACCCGCATATCATTGCAGACGCCCGCATAAGACTCTTTATCTGAATGGCGCTCCACAGAGATATCCTCCTCCGTGGAAATTCCGCCTCCGCGAAAGAAGGGGAAGCTGTATTCAAAACTGAACTCATCCTTTTCGTCGAATTCACCACAGACAGTCACACCGACACGGCTCCCGAAATCTTTGCAAAACTCCGCCAGCATGGTTGTCTCTGAATTCGATGTATAACTTCTTTTATCCGCACTCTGGATCACTTCCATCACAAGATCGTGCATCTGCTTTGGGGTTTCTATTTTGCTGAACCCCACAGCGCGCAGGTATTTATGCAAAGATTTCACCTCCCTTTTTTGTATTGGTTAAGAGTCCGTCCGGTGGGAAAAATTATCCCCATCGGACTACGATTTCGAAATTAATTCACAGGCAAAAAAGCTCCCATATTATTTATTCTAGGAGATCCTCTCTATCCCGCCCATGTATGGACGCAGGACTTCGGGGATGCGGATGCTGCCGTCTGCTTCCAGGTTGTTTTCCAGGAATGCGATCAGCATTCTTGGCGGCGCTACCACGGTATTATTTAATGTATGTGCAAAATACTTGTTTCCGTCACTGCCCTTTACGCGGATCTTCAACCTTCTGGCCTGGGCATCGCCGAGGTTGGAGCAGCTTCCCACCTCAAAATATTTTTTCTGTCTCGGAGACCATGCTTCCACGTCGAAGGATTTCACCTTGAGATCAGCCAGATCACCGGAACAGCACTCGATGGTCCGCACAGGAATATCCAAAGAACGGAACAAGTCTACCGTATTCTGCCAGAGTTTTTCAAACCACATCGGAGATTCCTCCGGTTTGCAGACGACGATCATCTCCTGTTTTTCAAACTGATGTATTCTGTAGACGCCGCGCTCTTCAAGACCGTGAGCGCCCTTTTCCTTCCGGAAACAGGGGGAGTAGCTGGTTAACGTCTGGGGAAGTTTTTCCTCCGGTATCATTGTATCGATAAATTTTCCGATCATGGAATGCTCGGAAGTACCAATTAAGTATAAATCCTCGCCCTCTATTTTATACATCATGGCATCCATCTCCGGGAAACTCATCACGCCGGAAACCACGTTGCCGTGAATCATATAAGGCGGGATGCAATAGGTAAACCCTCTGCCGATCATAAAATCTCTGGCGTAGGAAAGCACCGCAGAGTGAAGTCTTGCAATATCTCCCATCAGATAATAGAAACCGTTGCCGGCCACCTTCCTTGCCGCGTCCAGATCAATACCGTTTACATGCTCCATGATCTCCGTATGATAAGGGATCTCAAAGTCCGGAACAACGGGCTCACCGTATTTCTGAACCTCCACATTCTCCGAATCATCCCTGCCCACAGGGACTGAAGTGTCGATAATATTCGGGATGACCATCATGATATTTATCACTTTTTCTTCCAGTTCGGCCTGTTTTTTCTCAAGCTCCCCAAGACGCTCTGCATCCCTGGCAACTTCCTTCTTCTTTTCTTCTGCCTCTTCCTTCTTTCCCTGCCCCATCAACCTGCCGATCTCTTTGGCGATCTTATTTTTTGCCGCCTTTAATTCATCCGCCTCCTGCTGTGCTTTTCTTCTGTCGGCGTCCAGAGCGATCACTTCGTCCACCATGGGCAGCTTGCTGTCCTGAAATTTTTTGCGGATATTTTCCTTTACGATCTCCGGATTTTCTCTCAAAAATTTAATATCTATCATAATAACTCCTCTTTCTGTCCTGAACCTACATTTTTATTTTGTCTGTCTTCCCATCGCAATATTCAGCGCCTGTTCTTCCTCCGCCCCGAGAGAGATCGGACTTGTACCGTTCTTTATCTCTTTTGTATAGGAATAGCAGCCCTCGCTGCTATGAACGGAGTTTATGATAAAACCGTCGTTATTCTCATCTAACAGGGCAAGAGAAAAGGAGAGCTGCCCGCCCATCTGATTAAAAGCGTCATACTTCACAATTCCCAGTTTCTGGAACGTCTTTTCCATATTTTTATATAAAATACGGATATCTTTCTTATTCCTGTCCGTGTTCGTTTTTAATAGCTTCATGTCCTCAAAGACGCCATGCATATCGTCTTCAAGGCTGGAGGCATTTTTCCCTTTCATAAACTTGTCATAGCGCTTTTTGATATTAGAGTATTTTACAAGCAGTACGATCAGCAAAATCAGAACGATCAAAAGCACCGTCACGATGCCGACCAGAATATACCCGATATCTATGCCGCCCAAACCGATCATTGTCAAAAAATCACTGTTCATCCGCTTCTCCTTTGTTTTTTATTCGCCAGTTTTTTTCTTCGTAAAAAATTCCGTGATCCGTTCCAGTTCCTCGTGGCTGAAAAACTCAATCTCCATCTTACCTGCGCCGTTTTCCTTCGGCTGAATGGAAACTTTCGTTCCCAAGGATTGTTTTAATTTTTCCTCAATATCCCTGTACACAAGCTCTAAACTTTCGCTTACCTTTTTCGGCTCCTTTTTCGGCTTCGGACTCTGGATGTTTTTCACCAGTTTTTCCACTTCACGCACGTTCAGCTTTTCGTCGAAAATCTTCTGCGCCAGCTCATACTGCATATTTTTATCTTCAATGCCGATCAGCGCTCTGGCATGCCCCGTGGTGATCATATCATCTATGATCATCTGCTGTACTCTGTCATCCAGCTTTAACAGCCGCATGGAATTCGTCACTGTGGTTCTGCTCTTGGAAACCCGCTCTGCCACCACATCCTGTGTCAGGTTAAATTCTGTCAGAAGGCGCTTATAGGCAAGCGCTTCTTCAATGGGGTTCAAATCCTCTCTCTGGATATTTTCAATCAGAGAGATCTCCACGATCTCCTGTTCCGTGAAGCTTTTAATAATCACCGGCACTTCTTTTAATCCCGCAAGCTTTGCTGCCCGCCATCTTCTCTCTCCTGCTATGATCTCATAGTAGGTTTTCCGATCCTGCACAAGAATCGGCTGCAGCAGGCCGAACTGTTTGATGGAATCTGCAAGCTCCTGCAGCGCATCCTCGTCAAAGTTCTTTCTGGGCTGTTCCCTGTTGGGTTCCACTTTTGTGATCTTGACAAGCTGCTCCTTCCCTTTTTCCTCAGAGACTTCCGCTGCTCCTTCCTTTGCCTTTTTTGGTGTCTGCGCGCTCGGTATGAGTGCATCCAGTCCTTTTCCTAATCCTCTTCCTTTAGGTGCCATATGTCCCCCGTTCCTTACCTTCTGTATTTTTATACTGCATATTTTTCTATTATATCCGTATCCTGCCCGCACTTCTTTCCTGAGATGGCTTCCTGATATTCCGTACAGTTTATCCGCCCACACCGGGGGCCTGATCTCGGCTTTTACAAATCGAGATTCTCCCAAAATTCTCAGTTCTGCTTCCCGTTATTTTTGATAATTTCCTCCGCCAGCTTCGCATAGGCTTCCGCTCCCGCAGACTTTCCATCATACTGGTTGATCGGAATACCGTGGCTGGGCGCTTCCGCCAGTCTGATATTTCTTGGGATCGCCGTCTCAAAGATATGCTGTGTCAGGTTGCTCTTCACATTTTCCACCACCTGCATGGACAGGTTTGTCCTGGAATCATACATCGTAAATACAACCCCCTCGATGTCCAGCACAGGATTTAATCTCTCTCTGACCAGATTTACCGTATAGATGAGCTGGCTCAACCCCTCAAGCGCATAGTACTCGCACTGGATCGGTACAAGCACCGTATCCGCCGTTACCATCGCATTAACAGTGAGAATACTTAGCGAAGGCGGACAGTCTATCATGATGTAATCATACTGATCCCTGATATAATCGATCTCATTTCTTAAAATAAATTCTTTCTTCTCCGCATCGATCAGTTCAATTTCCACCGCCGCCAGATTCACATTTGCCGGAATCAGTGATACGCCCGGAATCACATCCTTCAAAAGACACTCTCCAATGGAACATTCTCCCAGCATCAGCTCATAGATCGTATTTTCCAGTTCGTTTTTATTAACACCGTAACCGCTGGTAGCATTCCCCTGAGGATCCGCATCGATCAGTAAAACTCTTTTTCCTTTTTCAGCAAGGGCTGCCGTTAAATTGATGGAAGTGGTTGTCTTCCCCACGCCGCCTTTCTGATTCGCAACTGCTATTACTTTTGCCATTCTCCCTCACATTCCGCCGCGGATGCGGCAATTTATCTTTTGTTTCACACAGAATTGTCTTACACTTTACGGCCTGATTTCAGCCTGCGTTGTTCCAAAAATTTCCTGTCGTCCAGAGTTTTTTCAATTACATTTCTCTAAAACGTCTATTTTACAGTATATCATTCTTTTTTGCCATATTCCATAACAAAAAATTCTATTTTTGCGCAATTTTTCCCATTTTTCTATGTAGTTTTCACAAAGAAACCGCCCTTCTCATCACAATGCAGCCCCACGACTGTCCACCGAAGGTGAATAAATGATCAAAGCGCCCTCAACCGGCAGCGGTTTCTGTTATTCCGCTTCTGACACAATTCTTTCAAAGCAGCTGTCTTAACAGTTTCCCGTGTACACATATTTCAGATATTTCCCCGCTGTTTCCGCCAGTGTATATACTTTTTTTACCGCCGTCGCTTCGATCTCCCGCATCTGATAACGCGGAAAAAAGCGGCTCACATGAAGCGGGATCTCTCTGTCCACTGAAGCGATCCATGCCGCTTCTTCCTCCATCTCCCGAACGCTGTCGTTTTCTCCCGGCACGATCAGTGTGGTCAGCTCCACATGACAGTTCGCTGCCGCCTGCACAATAAATTCCTTTACGGCTGTGAAACTACCCCCAAGTTTTCGGTAATATTCCTCACTGAACCCCTTCAGATCAATATTCATGGCATCGATATACGGCAGAAGTTTTTCCAGAATTTCCGGCGACGCCGTCCCGTTGGTTACAAGGACATTTTTCATGCCCGCGTCTTTCACCAGTTTTGCCGTATCGAGCACATACTCCCAGCCCACAAGCGGCTCGTTGTAGGTAAATGCCATGCCGATATTGCCTTTTTCCCTGCAGTTCGCGGCAATCTCCGCAAGCGTATCCGGAGAGAGGTAACAATCCTCCGACATGTCCGGCCGCACCATGGAGATCTCATGATTCTGGCAGAAGGGACAGCGCAGGTTACAGCCGAAGCTTCCCACCGATAAAATGTTACTGCCCGGATAAAACCGGTTAAGGGGTTTCTTTTCGATAGGATCAAGGGCAAGGGATGAGACCTGCCCGTAGCTTTCGCAGACGATCTCTCCCCCCTCATTTTTTCTTGCTCTGCAAAGCCCCCACTGGCCGGGGCTTAATTTGCAGTGATGCATGCACACCTGACAGATTTTTTCCATAAAGCACCTCAATAATGCCGCACGACCTCAAATCGCTCCAACTCCACTTCCTCCCGCGCTCCGATGCCGGCCTTCTGTTTCGCTATCGCGATCTGTTCCTCCACGGTATCGATCCCCTCCAGATTCGGCAAAAGCAGCCCGCGCCTTCGCCCCTTTGTCACGATCACACCGTACCTTTCCGTATCAAGCTCCTCCGGCGAAGAGATCTTTTCCGTTTCCCCCAGCACGTCCACACTGATCACCAGAGATTCCAGTTCCTCCGGTTCTATCGGTGAAAACCGCGGATCCCGCACCGAAGCGCTGACCGCATTTTCAATGATCTCTTCGCCCAGACAGGACTGTACTGCCTGGATCGTTCCGATGCAGCCCCGCAGCTGCCCATCCTTCCTGATGGACACAAAGGCGCCGGCCCTGCGCTCAAACATCTCCTCCGGCATCTCTTTTCGCAGCTCCTTTGGCAGATCTCCCTGCATCTGCAGTTTTCTCCCGGAAATAATATATTTTTCGATCGTCCTGCGGGCAAGTCTTACATAGACATCTTCTTTCTCCCGCAACCCGGCAAGCCTCAGTCTCTCCTTCTCCTCAAACTGCTGCCTGAAATTCCGCGCGCTGTTTTCTCCCACAGCCTCGAAAGTGCAGACGCCATAACCCACACCGAAAGGTCCCTCGTAGGAGAGCTGCTTTACTTTTACTTCCGTCTGATCAAAAGCCCCTGCCATGATCGTAAAGGAACGGTGCCCGCACTCGCCGGCCTTATCACAGAATTTTTCCGAAAACGAAAACAGCTCTGAAAAATCTCCGGTTCCCATGACTTTCATAATGCTCCTATCGTACTCCGGTCCTTCCTCTCTGAAACCGTAAGGCCCGTCCTCTTTTAATCTGTGGGACAAGTCCCCGCTGGCGATGATCACGGTTTTTTTGTTCAGGCGCGCCGCCGCTTCTTTGATACACTCTCCCAGCTCGTAGTGCCTTACAAGGGGCAGGCCGGATAAACCGATCCGTACAGTTTTATAATCATGATAAAACTGCTCCAAGAAATAAAGCGGCACCATGGTTCCATGATCCAGTTTTTTCTCCCGCTCGCCCAATGTTCCGGCAGGAAGACCGCGCCTGTTCGCAAGCAGACACAGCTCCTCCACAAAGTCCATATCATAGGAGACTTCAAATTTCACATTTCCTGCCCGGAAGTTTCCCAGATCTCCCTTCGCGCCTTTCCCCGGCGAGATATGAAAATAATCCGCATACATGGTCTGGTGCGGCGACAGGATCACGATGGCCTCCGGCTGGTACGCCGTGATCCACTCCGCTGCCTCTCTGTAAGCCTCGATCGTTTTCTGTATCTTTTTCTCTTCCCCTCTTCCCACTTCCGCTACGATAAGCGGCGGGTGAGGAACCATCACTGCTGCCAGAATGCCGTTCATACTGTGACCTCCTTAACCCCGTTTTATAAAATCATGCAACCCAATTATAACCTGTCATGGCCTGATCGACGATATGATCAAACACAAGCGTACTCTTTCTCAGGAAAATCTCTCTGTCATAACTTTCCGGCAGAAACTGATTCAAAACGTGTACGATTTCACCTTTCACCCGTTCTTTTGGCTGCGGATCATTCTGCCAGCCAACGATAAACAATTCATTGCGTTTCTCTGTCAGAGTATGATACAGTTCTCTGGCTGCCAGTTTTACACGCTTTTCTTCATCCGTAGTAAGATGTTCCTTTCTCAACAGATCAAATAATTCCAGCTCTGCTTCCGACAGTTCTTCCTTGATATGGCGTTCTTCCTCTGCTCGAAGATCCTCCATCAGCTTCAAAAGTTTTTCATAGAAATCATCATTCTGAGAGCCTCCGGCATTGTACTCGTCTATAATATTTCTGAATCGCTCCGCAAAGTTTGTCCGTGTTGTATTGCGGCGAAGCATCTGTCTGAGTTTTTCTTCCATATGCCTGCGCAGGTTTGCAATTTCAAGATTTTTATTCCTGAGTTTTTTAAACTGCGCTCTCAGCTCATCAATATCCAGTTTTGACAAATCCAGTTCTTTGCCTGCTTCTGTAATCGTATATTTTCTCGCGTCAGCGGTTGTCATGACACTCTGATCCAATAATTCGTTAATTCTGGCCTGCGCCGCTTCGACCTTCTCCGGATGAATTTTTCCGTCAATAATACCCTTCAGGTAAAGAACCGCATCCTTATATGCAGGATCAAAATCCATCTTGAAAATATCCGGTCTGAGAGATTCATACAGACCGTCAATCGTATTAGCCATAACGGCAAACTCATTTTTTATATCGTCGTTGCCGACAATAATATTGGCATAATCCTCAAAGAGTGACAGGTTCTTAAAAGTATCCCCATCTTCAACGACCTTGCTTAAATCCACATTAATATTCAGGCACAATGCATTCGTAAGATCGATCGCCTCATTCAACTGTCCCAACAGCTTCTCAATATCTTTCACGGGCATCACGCCGCCATCATCGGATGCATAATCTGCCAGAGCTCGTTTCAGATATTTGAAAACATCCAGATAATCTATGATCAGACCACACTCTTTACTGCCATACACACGGTTCGCACGGGCGATGGTCTGCATCAGCGTGTGCCCCTTCATCGGCTTATCCAGATACAGTGTAGAAACAGACGGTGCATCAAACCCGGTAAGCCACATGGCGCATACAAAAACCAACTGCAGCGGATGGTTCGGATCTTTAAAATTATCCTCAATGTCAAAACCGTTTTCATCCACTCTGTTCATTCTGTCACGGTGCGGTTTGATGGACAGTCCTTTTGCTGCAAATTTGGCCTCCTCATCATCTTCTTCACTGACGACAACCGCCATTTCCACTTTTCGCATATAACTCACCATGTCTTTCAGGCGCAATTTCTCTGTCAGGTCTGCGGTCTGACTAATCTGCTTATTTAATTTTTTAATTTCTTCCTTCCAGTAGTGATTGACCTTGTCATACATTTTCACCGCAGTAAATTTATCTACAGAAATAACCATCCCCTTTCCACGAAAGCCACGGCGTGGGAAATGATAGACAATATGCTGTGCGATAGCATCCAGACGGTCGTCGCGCCTGATCACTTCGAGCTCCTTTGCATAATAATTTTCCAGGCGCCGCTGCTCGGCGTCGCTTAAGTTTTCTTCTTCCAGGATTTCCGCAAAATCAGACTCCAAAAACTCATTCTGTAACTCCATCTCCGGAACACGCTTCACATAATAGAGCGGTACGGTTGCATTATCTTTGATGGAATCCGCAAAATTATATTCACTGACATAATCGCCGAACCATGCGTTTGTCAATCGCTTTGATCCCAACAGCGGCGTACCTGTAAACGCCAGAAACTGTGCATTGGGCAAGCCTGTGCGCATATTTTCCGCCAGATCTTTGTACTGTGTACGGTGTGCCTCATCGACAATAACAATAATATCGTCACGCTCGGACTGAACCGGATATTTCTTTCCCTTTTCATATTTGAACTTATGAATCAGGGTAAACAGAATCGGTTTATTAGTCTGTAACTCCTCTCGCAGTCTTTTACTGTTGGCAGGCTGCACCTTGTCCTTATCGTTAATCACTTCCGTACGCAGAAAATTTTTATAAATCTGCGTATCCAGATCTTTACGGTCCGTTACGATAAGGAACGTAAAATTGCCTGTACACTTATGTTTGATTTTCCGGGCTAACATAACCATGGCGTAACTTTTACCGCTTCCCTGCGTATGCCAGAACACCCCCAGTTTCCCTTTCAGCTCTTCACGCCGTAAAAATGCGTTATATGCATTATTCACACCAAAGAACTGGTGATTTTTTGCAATGATTTTAGTTCTGCGGCGGTCATAGAGAATAAAGTTTTCTATGTAGTCCAGAAGGTTTTCCGGATCGCACAGTCCATTGATAAAATATTCCAGGCTTGTACAGCTTTCCCGGATCGCCTTTCTGTCGGGATTTTCCTTTTCGCTCTCTACTTTCAGCCATTCAAAGAAAAATTCATACCCTGCGGCAAAGCTTCCCAGGCGGGTTTCCATCCCGTTGGACAGTACGCAGATCTGGTTATAATGGAACAGGTACGGAATATCTTTCAGGTAACTTTTCAGGTTGATGTCATAGGCATTCTTCACCGGAATATTGCTGTTTTTCAGTTCAATAAATACCATCGGAAAACCGTTGATAAAAAGAATCAGATCAGGTCTGCGCCAATGTGTTTCGCCTTTTATCCACATCTGAGAGGCAACCGTAAAGGTGTTATTTAAAGCGTTCTGATAAGCCAGCAAATGAAGAATATTGGAAGTTTTTTTGCCGTTTTGACTATACTCGACGGTAACGCCGTTGCGAAATTTCTGATAGTTCTGGTAATTGGTCAGCATCAGGTCGCCGGAAACAGGTGTGCGGCACAGCTCATCCGCGACAGTATGCACCGTTTCTGTCGGAATATCCGGATTGATTCTGCACAGGCTTTCAAACATCACATTTGGCAGCACTACCTGCCTCTTATCCCTGCGTCCGGTTCCGTCGGAAAGTGTATCCGGTTTTTCTGTCATGCAGTTAAGGACAGTATATTTATGGCGCTCATGCAACGCTTTTATAGCGGCCTGTTCGATCATGTCTTCTGTTATGATTTTTGGCATAGAGTTACCTCCACAGGCAATATTTTGTCTGATTTACAGTATTAGCACAATGGTAAAACAATCTGTCTTTTATAATTTGTTTCGCTGGACTCGGAATCTTTTTAGAATCTTCAATCGCTTCTGAAATAGTATCTTTAATACTAATATTGCTCTTACAAAGATCAGAGACCGCTTCCTTTGCTGTCACTTTACTTCTGGCGCTTCTTATAAGTGATTCCATAAATCTTTGAAACGAATCCATGTATCCCTCCCGTAATCCCTTATTAACGTTAATGGCTACGTAGTTTGAAAAATTTAAAGGATCTTTTCCGCCAGGATTATTCTGCAGAATAAGGACTTCCATTTCTCCAGAATATTCCCACTTTATACGCCGTTCCAGACTATTTTTAAATTCTACAAATGCTTTATTGCTAAAATACCAATCACGATCTATTATTTCTCTTACTCTTCTATAATGGTTGTCCTCTTGTTTTTGAGAATCATTACTGTATCCTATCGCATAGATAGAACAATATTCCGCAGAATTGTAATAAATATACTCAAATTCCTGAATAACATCAATAGCATCCTGATTTGTCGGTCTTACAAACAAAAATACTACGATTTCTTTATTTTCAATGCATTGCTCGCATTTGATGATCTCATCATATGTACTTGTTGCAAACATTTTTATCCCTTTCCTCGTAAATTCAGCATTCAAAAAAATCTCTGTCTATCATATCTACAGTTTTAGCCGTGCTCTTTTTTTCAAATTAATTTTTAATTCCGTTTTCGAAGTTTTATACTTCTAGTTTCCCACTTATCAAGCGGGGCAATAATAAATCACGTTGAACAGCAAGATTTCTGTTATGATCCATCAAATTCATTATTTCTTGATCAATTGGTTCAACCATCATTGTAAATTTATTAATCACGTCAATCTGTGGTTTTAGTAATTTTATTCTTTTTATGTTATAAATCGGCAATTTGGGCTGAGTAGCTCCTACAATTCCTGCCTGAATTGTACCTTTACCAGCATCTGAATTTAAAAAATGATAAAGAAAGTCACTTGTAAAATAATTAATATTTATAAGCTTAATACAGTTTTCCGTAAGATTTGCACCTTTAAGGCTCTTACCTACACAAGCTATAGCCCCAATTGTTCCCACAATAGAAATCAGGATATCTTTTGGCTTAACAGTAAAACGTTTTATAATATCAAAAGTTTCATTGTCAATATATTCCAAATTTTCGTTAAGACAAATAAATTTTGATGATGTAATATCACGAATTCTAATATATGGATGTTCTGTTTCTTCACTGCAAAGGCTTTTTCCTTCTGGCAATCTTTTTCCCCCTTTAATTTCTACATAATCGCCTAATTTAACAACATCCCACCCCTCCGGCAGACCATTTTCAAATTTTACCTTTTCATGTTCGGGAAAACGAAAACGGACAAACCATTCTTGATATAATTCCTGCGCTGTCTGTTCCAACAACTCAATTCTACGGTTGTTTGCCTCAATTAAGTCATCGTAAGCGGAAAGAATCTTTGCTATTTTCTTTTGTATATACAACTCTGGCACATACAACTTCATTTTGTCAAAAGTATTCAAAACTATCGTATCAAACACCGCTCCGTTCGCTACCGCTTTCAGATATTTTACCTGATATTTAAGAACATAGTACAAAAAATCTGAGGAGTAGCTATCTTTTGCCCGCAGTCCATAACAAGATTGATTAAAGGCCATTGCTCTACCTATTTGCGCAACTTCACCTACAGTTCCTCGAGCAGATATAATTATATCGCCCGGATATAATAGCTGTGTTGCACTATTATTAAGACCCTTTTCCGTAATACTTTTTTCAGATGAATATACTCGCTTGGCATCTCCAGAAAAATCTTTTACGGATAGCCATGGAATATCACCATTCCAATATTCAGATATTTCCGTTTTAGGTGTCCCACCACTGATAATATCTGCCATTTCCGATACTCGAGTTAGCATCCACTTGCTCATATTATATTCCCGCCTAATCCATCAACCAGCCATTTGCACAGCAGAACACATCATTCATTGAAATAGCTCTTTCATGTTCTCTGCAATTTTATCTTCCAACCCATGCGCTTCTTCATTCAGCTCAGTAAGTTTTGTATAATAAGCCATCATTCTCCGTTTAAACTCATCCTGTGTCAACCCGTCATCCTCAATGACAACGCCGACATAACGTCCGGGGTTGAGAGAATAGTCCTGATCTTTGATGCCGTCTTCCCCTTCAACTTTTGCAGCCTTGCACAGACCGACAACATCCCTGTATTTCCCCTCCGGAAAGCGTTCTGTCAGCCAGTCAATATTGGATTGCCAATAGCTTTTCGGCATAATATCTTCATCATCGGACACTTCCGGCGCTTCGGCCAGTTTCGCCCGGTAATCAGCAAGTAATGCCTCAAATTCTTCTGTCTTTCCCTCATACAGCCTTGTGATAATACCGAGGTTGCGAATTTGTTCATCCGAAAATTTACGGTGTGCGCGGTCAATTTGCGTAAAAATATTTCTGGCATCAATAAAAAGAATTTCCTCTCTGTCTGCTTTTGCTTTATCAAAAAACCACAAGGTAGCAGGCAATGTTACCGATGTAAACATATTAGACGGCAATGTCACCATCTGACTGATCACACCGCTTTCAACCAATTTTATACGAATATCTTTTTCACTGTTGCCTGCATCGGATGCAGAATTTGCCATAACCAGCGCAGCCCGTCCGTTTTCATTTAGTGCTGTAGCGAATTGATTGATCCAAAGATAGTTTGCGTTTGGCACGGTTTCTTTGGCATCTTTCTTTTTGTTTTTCGTTTTATTTTGCGGAACGCCGTATGTATTAAAACGAGCCTGGTCTTTCACCCCGTCCAATTCAACTTCATCCACATTAAACGGCGGATTTGCCATGACATAATCGAAATTCGCGAAACTGTCATAGGGATCGCGATAATAGGAATTGGCTTCTGTAATCGTTCCTCGAACATTATTCAAAACAAGATTCATTTTGGCTAACTTTACCGTAGCGCCGGTTTTCTCCACACCATAAGCACGCAGGTTAATCTGTTTTCCTTTGGCTTTATGACGCTCAATATAATGAGCTGTCTGAACAAACATACCGCCGCTTCCGCACGCAGGATCAAGGATTTTACCTTCCGTAGGAGCAAGGACCTCCACCATGTAGCGGACAACTGTAGACGGCGTAAAAAACTCTCCGCCGCCCTGGCCTTCTGCCAATGCAAATTTACCCAGAAAATATTCGTAAATTTCACCGAAGATATCTAATTCTACATCCGCCGGAATATCTTTGAAAGCTTTTAAAAGTTTTGCCAGTACGAGAGGATCATCCTGACTGTTCACACGGTAATAAACATCTTTCGGCAAAGTATCTGTAAGTTCAGACGTATACTTTTCAATATCCTCCATTGCCGCTTTGATCTTTTGAGCAAGATTTTCACTTTCAGGAAGATTTAAAAGCCAATCATATCGCGCTTCTTCCGGAAGATAAAATCCGCACTTCTCAATTGCAATTTCATGTATGGAGCGTTCCATACGCATCCCTTTGTTTTTCTCAAACTCTGCTTTAATTTCACATTCATATTTGCTGTACTTTACATCCGCAAACCGCAGAAAAATAAGGCCCAGAATCGGTTCGGCATATTCCGTGGACTTCAGGCCGGAATTAGCGCGCAGCTGATCGGCAGTTGCCCACAATGTATCTTTTAAGTTCTTTAGCTGCTTATTCGTCATCTGTTTTCTCCTCCGGTACATATTGCATAAGGTCGCCGTAATCACAACGCAGCACACTGCAAATCCTTCCAAGAATTGCAAGATTCACCGGCTCGTCCCGACGAAGTTTTGTCATTGTATTTGGAGCGATGTTCGCTGCTTTTCGCAGGTCTGCTTTGCTCATCTTCTTATCCACAAGCAATTTCCACATCCGGTTATATGAAACAGCCATGTTTTTATCTCCTGTATTTTTCATTCATGGTTATTGTATATAATATTAACAAATGTTTTCTCTTTTTTCAAGATACCCTCGCAACTATGTGCGATTTATGTTGGTTTTCAATGATATTTTATATGATATTGGTTGGCCTTGTCGGTATAAGCACAATAGCAAACAACAATTTTCAAGAAAATACTTTATAATTTGAAACATTGTTTATATGTGTTTATTCCTATTTATGCAAGTAAATATCCATAAACACCCGAAAACAAAGAATCTAAATTTAATCTATCATGTCTGACAAACGGACTGTGTCATACAGTTGTATTTTTGTCGGGCATTTATTATGCCTTTTAGTACAAATTACTGGGAGGTATTTTTTATGGAACAAAAAGATTTAACATTTATTCAGGATCAAATCGGCTACAACTTTCGAAATCTCGATTTGTTGCAGCAGGCATTTGTCAGACGCTCTTATGCAAAAGAACAAGGCGGAGAAGACAAGGAAATACTGGAAATTATCGGTGACAAAGTTCTGGATTTGGTTGTAGTAAAGCTGCTTACCGAAAAATATGGTCACTTTATCAGCGACTACGAAAATTTTGATCCGAATAAAAAATTTGACGAAATTACATGTACTAAAAACGAAGCCCGAAAGGCAGTCTGCTCATTAGCTTATGAATACCTGGAACGGAACAACATGCTATTTTATATTCAGGATGAAATTCCAAACCCAAATATAAACGATGCCATCAATCAACTGGAAATACTCGCAAGAAGAGGATATTTTTCAATTCCTTTTTATAAATTTGAGCAGCAATATAATACCAATGGAAACCCTGTCTGGAAATGTACCTGCCATATAACAGAAGCTGCAATATTCTTCAGTGCAAAATCATCTTCCAAAAAACAGGCCAAGAAACAGGCGGTATACCAAATGCTTAAATATATTTTATCCGAATAAAATCAATACTATATTTATACTTCTCTTCTAAAAACCGGCAGTCCGCCTTCATACGGCTGCCGGATATTTTAGCAATACTTTTACTACATCTGCCATCGCACCATTTTTCTATGCCGCTCTATGATCAATCTGCAATATTCTGTTTTTCATACTTCTTCCCAACCCCATAGATCGTCCCAAAAAGCGTGCCTAGAAATACAAACAATAACACAATCCCTCCGACAAAACGTACTGCTCCCCACACCGGATTCCCCAGAATATAATGCAACATCGGAAAAAGTGCCATGGACAGGCACGCCCACAGACGCAGTGCCTCCACAATATGAGGCCAGTTTTTATTGTTAAACTCCATCCCCGGCATACTCATCTCGAATACGCCGTCATGAAATATACTCAGGCGATTTTCATCATAAAACCGGGGAAGACGCATCTTTACAAAGAAGCAGAAATAAGCGCCAAACACAGCGCACAGGCCCATAATCGTGCCCAATGTCTCAAAACTGCGCCCGCCCCTGTAGTTTAACAGCATACCTGCGACACCTGCCAGAAATGACATTCCATAATAAAAGGGCCATCTGCTTTTTACCTGATATGCCCTTTTGACTGTATCCTCCCCATAGGTGATCGCCGTCTTTACAATAGTCTCCACCTGCCCGGGCTCGAGAGTGTTTTCTTTTTCTATTTTCTCACTCATTAAAAGCTCCGTCACGGAAACTCCCAGGAGTTCTGAGAGCGGCACAAGCAGTGCCGTATCCGGTATGCTGGCGCCTGTTTCCCTTACTTAAAGATACCACACCAGATGCCCACGCTGATATACTTGCTATTGTAATATGAAAAGACCAAAAAAGAAAGATGGAAAAAGGATGGAAAAAAAGAGGTGCAGAAACTGGCAGGGTAGCCGCAGAGCAGTTTGTCAAGGGGTCGTGGAATAAATTGGCGCTTCTTTTTAGCGCCGCCCTTTTTATGCCGCGAAAGCCCCTTTACAAACGGTAGCTTGCCAGAACATAATGGAGCAGGGGGAATTGATAAATGCACTTCTTATCAATTCCCCTTAACTGTGCCCTTTTAAAACTGGAATCTTGCGTATATCTGACGGATAGCTGATATCTCCATGATGCAACAAGCAAGCTATCCTTAAAATTTCGCTATGAAATAATCCACGTTATAGGTAAAAAAAGAAAGTGCCGAAACACTTTCCCAGCTTGCGAAAACAGGAGGAATTATTTGTATCGCATCTTTTCCGTGATACAAACAATTTCTCCGTGACTTGCCAGAATGTGGAGACGTTCCAAAATTGAGCGAGCGATAGCGAGTATGTTTCAATTTTGGCGACAGGAACCTAAAGCCGCCACACACAAGCTATTCATCAGTTGGAAATCTCACAATATCGTTAGGGGTACAGCCCAAAGCATGACAAAGTTTTTCAAGCGTCAACATGGTGATATTCTTATTTTTCCGCAGAGTATCTAACGCCTTGTTGTCTATCACCTTATCTTTTAACAGCTTATATTGTGTGATTTCTTTCTTTTTCATAGTCTCCCATAATGGGCTGTAATCAATCATAAATAGCGACTGCCTTTCTTTGCATCCTGTTACTATTATGAATGAACAGCCAGAAAATAAATATTGTGCATATATGCGCTATATGCTACAATAAATATTGTAGTAAAATAGATTCATATAACCAAAGAAAGGAAACGTGCATATGAAAAACAAAATAATTACTATCATTTTGTCGTCATTGTTGGTCGTGAGCATTGGTATCAATATCTGGCAGTACAGTAAAGCCAATTCATCTGTAGCCACTTTGCAAGATGATATTGCCAATCTGAAAGCTGAAATGGATTCACAAAATAATGAGATTTCAGAAAAAGATACAGAAATTGAAAAATTGTCTGCTTCTGTAGAGGAAATGAAAACAGAAAACGAAAATCTGAAAACTGCCATTGATGATGCAACAGCCAAAGATGCACAGATTGTAGAATTAAATGCAACTATAGAAAGTTTGAATGCTACGATAGATGAATTGAATGCAGAAATAGAAGCCTTGAAAAAAACTTCTAAAGCTAAAAAGACTACGGCCAAGGCCGCATAGGAGGAACAACAATGTGAACTAACCAGTACCCCTAGAGCTTGTGTCTCTAGCTGCATATGTATCAGAAGATGGCCTAGTTGGCCATCATTGGGAAGAGAGGCCCCTTGGTCTTACAAACTTTATATGCCCCAGTACAGGGGAATGCCAGGGCCAAGAAGTGGG
>OFFC01000278.1_pt1 | contig 44243 bp, 42 predicted proteins | sample 1521271 | NCBI WGS metagenome assembly OFFC01 (sample SAMEA3504123, study PRJEB24116) | mouse gut metagenome | biome: mouse gut; feature: mouse-associated habitat; material: faeces | place: Denmark | collected 2011 | reverse complement strand
TATTAATACTTTATATAATAGTTTTTTTTTACAATACAAATTTTTGTGTTGCAAGAGGAGGAGAAATGAAAAGCAATCAGGAGGAAAATGTTGCAAATATAGAAAAAAATAATTGGCCGGAAAGCTTTAAAAATATGGATTATGCACTTTTTTTGGAAACAAATGTGGGATATGGAGTGACGTTGAATTACTATCGATATGGGATTTATGGATATTTTACAGATACAGCAGCAGAAGGGGAAAAACTATATTTCCGTTTATGCAAAAAACTATTGGGAACAAAACTTGCCATGGAGAAGCATGAGGAATGGGTAGATAACAGAAAAACGCATATACAAAACCTGTCGCCGGATCTGCACTGGGTGGTGGCAAGGGAATATCCTGAGAGCGCGCTTTCTTTATCCTGCTATGAAGATAAAGTAATGTTGGATGGAAAGCTAATGGCAGAAAGTAATGGGGAAGGGACTCTTGCAAGGGAGATATCATTTTATTTTGGAAAAGATGAGAATGGAGGTTATTTTTTGCTAGACAGCAATGTTCAGGATAGGAGGGCAGAAATCGCTGAAAAGCTCGGAGGATACAATTATCCTGCTTTTGTAAACAATACAACATGCATAGATGGAAAGGGGAAATTGTTGGCAGCGGCAGAGGCAGACAGCCGGGCAATACGGATTTATCGATTGGAAGATAATGCACTTTTGCATTATATAACAGTAGAAAAATGGAATGAGGACTGGCCTGTGGAAATTTCACAAATCGAAGGGGAAGAAGATGAGGGATGGATTGTTTTTTCTAATGGGGATATGACTTACAGAATGGCTTATCCAAATGGGAAAGTAGAAAAAATTGGGGAGTATATGTATGGAACCGTTTATTCGCCGGATGAAAAATACCGTGTCTATTGTACAGGAAATATTGAATTGTTGGAGTCATGTTATACAATTTCTGATGAGAAATATGATGAATACGACAGATTATGTAGCAGATGGAATGAAATCCCGACGGGCTGGTATGTAGAGGCGCTGGAAACAGGAGAAAAGGCATATATTCCAGTGGAAACTTGGATACAAGACGACAGACCGTTATATGGAGGGCGGTGTGTATGGCTGGAGAAAGAAAGACTTCTGGAGATGCTTGAATAGTAAAACGGGATTAAGATACAACAAGAGAAAGGAAAAGGAACAGATGCATGATGAACCGTAAACAAACAATAGATATAGCGATTATCGTATCCTGTGCCACAGGGATGCTGCTATCTTATTTATATTTGGATAATAGGGCAGAAAAAGCAGGGAGCCTATTCATCCTTGCCATTACCGGGGTTTGTTTCATGGTTCTGGCCATTAGGGATGGAAAAATGGAAAGGCAGTCTTATGGAGAGGGGGGAAAGAGGAAAGGAATCTCGGAAATCCTGCTGCTGGGAGAAGACGGAGGCATTACCGATGTATGGGATATTTATGGAAAAACATCGATTGTCTTTGGCAAAGAGGAAGGAGAGTTCCAAGCGGATATTAACCTGAAGCATACGGACTATGCAGGAACCGTTGATGGAGAACATGCCGTCATGAATTATAGTGGCGGGAATTGGTACATAGAGGACTTGGACAGCGAAAACGGCACCCGGATACAGCGGGGCGGGGAGGGTAAACAGTACAAGGTATCCTCCAGGGAACCTTGTCGAGTAGAAAAAAATGATGTGATTTACTTGGGGCTAGCGCCGATTAAAATACGATAGGAGAAATGAGTATGGGTAATTTAATCAGATGCCAGAACGGGCATATGTTTTCAGCGAGGAGATATGGGACAATATGCCCCTACTGCAATATCGAGACTGCAACCAGAGAAAAAAAAGAAACGGGGCAGACGGAGATTTCGGTGGAGGAGGCGCTTTTCCTGCAGGAGGAAAAACCAGTATGCGGTTGGCTGGTCTGTGTGGAAGGGCCAAGGAGAGGAAAAGATTATAAAGTAATGGAGGGAAAGAATTTTGTTGGCAGGGCGGACGACATGGATATCCAAATCCTGGGTGATAATAAAATTTCCAGAAGAAACCATTGTGTGATTGTTTATGACGAAAAGCAGGGAAAAACAGTTATGCTTCCAGGGGATAGCAATGGAATTGCCTATCTGAATGAAGAGGCGGTATATGTGCCAACGACACTGAAGCAATATGATGTAATTGAATTAGGGGGCAGCAAGTTTTTGTTTATCCCGTTTTGCGGCGACCATTTCAAGTGGACATAAATGGAGGGCGGCATGGGATTGGAAGAAGGAATGATTCTGGCAATCTATCTTTTAATATTACTGCTGGCGGTAGTGCGTTTTTTCCCGGCAGACAGGGGAAAAGTGATACGGAGATTTCGAACGGGAAAAGCTATGACAATAGGAACCCGCCAAGTGCAGGAAGATAATTATGGAATGTGCCAGACACAGGATGGTTTTATGGCCGTACTGGCAGATGGAATGGGGAAAAATTATGGCGGAAAGATATCCTCCCAGCAGGTAGTGGATACGATGAAAGAAATGTTCATTAATTACCGATCGGTGGAAAATCCGGCTTATTTTTTTCGGAATGCTTTTCATAAGGCAAACGCGGAAATCCTGGAAAAACTGGATGACGGCAGGGGCGGCGCAAGTGCGGGCGTGGTGGTTATAAAGGATAATTACTTGCATTATGCGGTGGTGGGAAATATAAAGATTGCAGTTTTCCGCAAGGGGGATTTGGTTCCCGTATCTGCCGGGCATACCATTGATATGCTGGTGGAGAATAAATTCGTGGAGGGAACCATAACCAAGGAGGAAGCCCTGAAACGGCTGGAGGATAAAAGGGTTTACAATTACCTTGGGCAGGATCGGTTTGAAGAAGTGGAACTGTTTGATGCGCCTATTTTTTTAAAAGAAAAAGATATTGTCGTGCTGATGAGCGACGGGCTTTATAATGGCGTGGAGTGGAAAATAATAGAAGAAATTTTGACGGAGAAGAAAAAATGCCAGCAAAAGGCATATGAGATTATTGAAGCGGTCAATGCTGGGAAACAGAAGGAAAAGGACAATGCCAGCATCGCGTTGGTGGAAGTATCTATTGGCTGACCAGTTCGTGTACGTATGATGAATGGCATGGAGGATATTCATGAGAAAATACAACAGCAGTTTTAAAACCGCTTTTATTTCTGAAGCAGGAAATAAGCTGAAAAATAATGATTATTTTGGTTTTGTGGAGCTGGACAAGTACGCCTGCTATGTGATTGCGGATGGAATTACCGAAATGAGAGACTCGGAAAGCGCGGTAAAGGCTATTGAAGCGGTGATTCATGCCTTCCAGAATGCGCCGGGCATCCGCAAAAGAAGGATAAAAAATTATTTGCGCGCGGCCAATAAGGAATTATTGGAGGGAAAAAGCTATGAAAAGCTGAAGGCATCAATTACAGTGTTGGTGACGGATTATGAAAAAATTCGGTACGGCTATGCCGGGAATACCCGCCTTGGCATGTACCGCGACGGAAAGCCGTTTCTTGTGACAAAGGATATGTCTTTGAGCCGGGATATGGTAAAAGACCATGAGCTGAAAGAGGATAAACTTTCCCAGCATGAAGAGCGGAATAACTTGTTTTCCTATTTGGGCAAAAATAAGTTCCGGCCTTCGATATCGAAGAAAATCAGGCTGCGGGACGGGGATATTATCACTTTATATACAAGGGGGATTTGGGAAAACATAGATGAGGGCGAGCTGGAGGATGTATTTGCGGAAGCGGGCGATGATCCGATGGAGGAATGCGACAAGGTCGAAGACTTGCTGCTTTCCAGGCAGCCGGAGGATTTAAATAATTACACGTTTGCAGCAGTATATGTGAATAAGATTTTTACAGATCCTGAACGGAAAAAGAGAAGAAAGAAGATAATTGTGATTGCTGTGGTTTTGCTGGCGGCAGCAATAATAATAGGCATTGTCATTTTTCTCTGGCGCAGGGACAGAGCGCAGAAACGGGAAAGCATGGAGAAAAGCTTTTCTAATGCAGGGATGTATATGGAAGACGATAACTTTATCCGTGCCAAGGAGGAATGCGGGAAAGCGCTGGAATTGGCAGAAAAACTGCATGACCGGGAAGCGGAAGATAAATATAATGCCTACTTGATAGGTTTGGAGGCTATTATCGGGGCAGACGACTGTTATGGGGAGGGAAAATATGGAGAGGCAAAGGATGCGTATTTGAAGGCAAAAGTACGGATTCGGTATGCGGATAATCAAGGGATGGATTATATAGAAAAGCGGCTTTTGCAGATCGGGAATTATGAACAGGTTTTTGACAGCATTGAAATGGGGGACCGTCTGCTGGACTGCGACAACTATGAGCTGGCAGAGAAAAAGTACCTGGAAGCGAAAAGCAAGGCGGCTTCTATTTATTTTGATGAAGGAAAGCAACAGGCTTTGGATGCGCTGGACAAGCTGTACGGCGAGTGGAGCGCGGCAAAGGAGGAGCAGGAAGAGAAAGATGCCAAACAGGCGGCGGATGAAGTGGCGGCGGCAGAGCTTGTAAAACAAGGGGATGAAACTTATGCACAGAATGATTACGACGGTGCAATGGTTTATTATCTGATCGCGCTGGAAAAATATACAAAGCTGGAAAACACTTCGCAGATCGCGTTCCTGAATAAAAAAATCATTGCGTTGAATGAGAAACAGGAGGAGATGGAAGCGCGGATGGAGGAAGCAAAGACGTTGGAAGAACAAGCGCGCATATTTGAAGAGGAAAAGGATTATGAGCAGGCAAAGCTCCAATACCAGTATGCTAAGGCGGTATATACGGAGCTGGGCAAGGAAAACAAAGCGAATGAGATGCAGGGAACGATTGATATTGTAGATACCAAAATAGCAAAGGATGAGAAAGAACAGGCCGGGCAGAATGCAGCGGGACAGAATGGAGATTCGGGCGGTGGAGAGACGGTGAGCGGCAATGAATAGGGTATGGCATATGGATGGACAAGGTTTCGGCCGGCAGAAAGGGGAGGAAATAGGATGATGGAAGGGCTTGCAGCGGAACAAATAAAGGTAAAAAGCGGACTGCCGATTCTGGCAATCATAAAATGTGGCATTGATGCGGCGTATGGGGAACACGTAAAGGCGGAGATCATAGCTGTGGCAGAGGCGGAAGAGGTAAAAGAATCTTTTGCAAAAATATGGGAAGAAGGTATCAAAATATACGACAGCCATCGTCTTGCAAATGATTTTGCAGAAGAACGGATGATTTTTAAGGGAATGATTTCCAAGGTGGAAATCACCTTGGAGGGGAGATATGCTTCCCTGTCATTATCCGCAGTTTCCAATACATGGAAAATGGATATAGAAAAAAAGTCAAGGTCTTTTCAGGATATTACATGGACATATCGTGGAATAGCGAAAAAGATAGCGGAAGAGTATGGGGCGGACCTTGTCTGGAATATTCCTGACAAACAAATAGAACGGCCATTTATTCAATATCAGGAAACCGATTATCAGTTTATAAAGCGAATAGCCAGTCATTTAAAGAGCGGCATCATTGCGGAAGGCGCGGCATTGCGGCCATGTATATCGGTAGGTCTGCAGGAGCAGGAAGGATACAGGGAAATCGATTTGAGGCATTATGTTTATTCTACTTTTCCGTATCATGGAAAAATAGAGAATGTTGGGCAGAGAAAAATGCAAATAGGTTATTGCATAAGGAATATGGACAGTATGAGGATAGGAGAAAAGATCCGTATACAAGGCTGTACATTTTATGTCATGGAATGGAAAAAGGTGTTTGAAAAAGGAGCCTGGATTTATGAATGCAGCGTGTTTCCCAAGGATTGCTTTGAAAAGGAAGCGATACCGGCAAAAACATTAAGGGGAGCGACATTGAATGGGACAGTGCTGGAAACGCGGGGAGAATATATGAAAATGCATCTTGATATAGATGCGGATCAGCCGGTTTCCAAGGCATATGAATTCCTTTGGAAACCAATCACGGGGAATATGGTGTATTGCATGCCGGAGAAGGGAACAAGGGCGGCGTTATATTTTGGGGGAGCGGAAGAAAAGGCAGGCTCTGTTATCTATAGTATAAGAGAGAATGGCGGGCAAAACAAAGAATTATCCAATGTCGAAGATCGCTATTTTACTACGGATAAAGGAAAACGATTGTATTTAAAACCGAAAGAAATGGGATTGCTGAATATGGAAGAAGCTAATGCAGAGATAGCGATCAGGGATAGTGTCGGCTTACATATGAAGACAAAGAATAAAATATCGATTCAGGCAGAGGGACAAGTGCAGATGAAAGGGAAAAAGGTGGTTTTAATGACTCCCAGGGAGGCAACGGTTGTGAGAAAGGATTTGCTATCGCCCACAGTGATTAATTTGTGCAATGCTTTTGACGCTATCGGAAGAAAAGCAAACTTTGCGCCGATGCCTCAGATTGAGGAAAAGAAGAAAAAGAAAGTCCCCGTGCAGAAAACGGAGGAATATGTTTTAGATGATATTCTTGGCGATATTTTATCTAATATTCCATCGGACGGAGGGGAAGATGCCGCTATGGAATGTATATCAGGCAGTATGCCGATCATCAGCGGAGTAAGGTGACTAAAAGGAAAGGGAAAGGATGTCGGTTAAAAATGAGCGAAAAAGTAAAAATCGGAGGAATTGGTAAAAATCCGGCGATTGATAAAATAAATAGTTTAAATGTTATGGATGTAAAAAACTATGCAGCGAAAAAAATGGAAGAACTTCTCCTCGTAAAAAATAGTCCGGGAGAAGAAAACAGCATATTTACCGCAAAGCTGCCGCTGGATTTCAGCCAGGCGGATTGGAAAGGGAAAACGGATGGAGAGTTATAAAAGAGATCAGGATGGAAAGAGCGTGGAAGAGGGGGAATGGAAGGAGATGGTATGCCTGGATGGGAAATTGATCCTGAGAATCCCCAGGGGATGGGAGAAGATAGCGACATCCAATGAGTGGATAGAGAGAAAATTCCCGTACCAAAGAAAGCCGCAGGAAATATTGGGTGAAATAAGCGAGGAAAGGATGCTGACCGTGAACTTTTTGGGAAAACAGTTGAAGGAGGCACAGGTTTATCCGGCGATCCGGCAGATGCAGATATTGGTCAACCGCCTTTATCCGGAAAGCATAGAAGACCAGGCAAGGAAAACAAAGACGGCGACAGGAATGGCGGGCTGGTTTTCTTTTATTACGGGGGGATTAAAGAAGGATAATGGGCATTGTATGTTTGTTGTATCCGTGCAAGGCAACATGGCATTAGGGAGCTATCATTTTCCGGCAGAGGAAGATTTAGGAGAAGATAAACGTATTTTCAAAAAAATAATAAAGAGTTTGCAGACAGAGAAAAGAGATGATGATGGAACAAGGAGAATATAAGGACAGTATTATATTGGCGCTTAGGCAGAAATATGAAGAGGAGCGGGATAAGCATAGGGCAATAGAGCAGGAAAGAGGTGCTGGGGAAGATATTGCAACTGTCCGCCGGGTGTCGCTGCTGGAGGGGAAATGTTCTATCCTGCTGCCCGAAAGCATGACAGATATGGGAGAAATGGAGCGAATGGTAAAATATAGGAACCGTAACAAGCCGTTGCTGATTAAGACGGATGAGATGGGTGATGCGACAATAATCTTCCATATGCTCCCAAAAGAAGAAAAAGGCAGAATGGATATAGGGAAAGAGCTGGAAGAAATCAGGGGGAAAATGCGGCGTATTTGGAAACAAAATGTATTTTATGACACAGGAAAGGTGCTGGCGGGGGAATTGCAGGTGGCATGGATGGATTTTCGGACATTTTGCCTGGATGGAAGCCTTTATTGTCTGCTTTTTTTATTTGAAGCAGGGGAATTGACCGTGCTTGGGAATTTCCATTGCAGCTTTCCTAAGTATGATATGTGGAAACCGGTAATATTGAAGTTATTAACAACAATAGAAACAGATGCGGAAACGAGGAGAAAGCCATGAGGGAATATCAAATAAAAATAGATCCCTTCCCATTTATTGCATTGCAGGAACTGCGGATCGAACAGGAAATAAATAAACATGGAAAAGCATGGATTGCCATGCGTATAAAAGATGAGTGGAAAAATACGTATATGAATACCCTGTTGGAAGAAACGTGGGTGAGAATTATAGGAAAGGGAGAGGACGAGGATGGTTATAACGATTTATATGCGGTAATATTCTGTGGCCTTGTAACGGATTTTTCTTTTTGTCTGGATGGTTATGAAACGCTTCTAAGGCTAGAAGTAACGAGTGGAAGTATAAAAATGGATCGAATGCCCCATTTCAGGGTATTCCAGAATGCAGATTCTTTGTGCGGAGGAATCTGCAGACAGTTGGCAGAGGGCTATTCGGAAGGAAGGGCTGCTTATATGGAAGGGGGGCAGACAAAGACAGACGGGGTGATGATTCAATATGAGGAAACCGATTGGGAGTTTCTAAAACGTATGGCCAATAAGACAGGAGGATATCTTGTTTCGGATGCGGCAGGAAAAGGAGTGGGATATACGGTCGGCCTGCCCGCAGGAATACCAAGAGAAATATCGGAGGAAAAGATAAAAATAAAGTTTGACAGGGAAGAATATATGCGGAAAGTTTGTAATGGGATGCGGTCATTGCGGGCGGCGGATATGCAGGAATTCATTATTTCCATGAGGGAAATATGGAGAATGGGCGATTCGGTGCGGTATCAGGGAAAGGATTATTTTGTATGGAAGATAGATACAGAATATAAAAGGGCGGAATGCATCCATACCTATTATCTTAGGACAAAGGAGGCGCTTCGGACAGTTCCTTCCACGCATCAAGACGCAGCGGGCTGCTCTTTTCATGCGGTAGTGACGGATGTGAGGCAGGATAAAGTGCAGATTGCCATCGATCAGGATGAATGGAGAGGCAGGGATGGGAAGAAGTGGTTTTTATTTTCTACTATATATTCGTCGGAGGATGGGACGGGATGGTATTGTATGCCGGAAGTCGGGGACAGTGTGAGACTGTATGTACCGGGGAAGGAGGAGGAAAGTTTTGTCATAAGCGCTGTGCATAAGGAAACGGACAGCGCCAGACAAAACCCGGATTATAAATCGTGGAAGACCAAATACGGAAAAGAGATATTATTTACCCCGGGCGCCATACTGATAACCAATAATCAGGGGATGATGGTGGAAATGGATGATAAGGATGGAATTACGATAGCCAGCGACAGGGATATTGTGATAGAGGCGGAAGATAATCTTACGATAGCCAGCGCAAATGCATCGTTGCTGATTGCAGCAGAGGATACGCTGCAGATAAAACAGGGAGGGACTTCTATGACTTTGGATAAAGATATTATATTCACTGGCGGGGAGTTTCGAATACAGTAGGGCAAAAAGAGGTGAAATATGGGCGATATCAGCGATGGATTGAAATATAAAGAAGGAAATTATTCGGTAGAAAATCCTTTTACCGCGGTAAAGGAATGGTGGGAGGATGTCCAGCAGGCAGAGGAATTAGCCGGTACGGAAGAATACCTGAAAGAATATATGCAGCAGAGGAAGAAGAAGGCGGAGAAAAAGCACTACCTGGTGGAAGGGGCGGTACTGCGGTGTACCCGCTGCACATTAGAACCCCAGACGCCGTTTGATAAGGAGTTCCAGGCGCCGGCGGGCAGCGACAGGGTGGTGTTGAAGACCAGGAAGAACCAACGGGCCAGGAATGAGATGGGGCAGCGCTTTGCGACGCTGGAGGACAGCGAAAAGTTTCAAAACATCGAGCCGTTCGGGAACTGCAAGAATCCCCCCGACCGTGAGAAGGAAAAAGCGGCAGTCAGGCTGGCAGAGGAATCGGAAGAGCTGCGCGCATTAGGGACCTGCCGCTATATGATGGAGCTGAACGGGGAATGGGAAAACCTGATCCAGGATACGGGCTACGAGGGGGAGCCGGGGGTTGACCTGGAGAAAATCAAGACGATTACGATGGAAGCGATTTTATTCTGCAAGCACGGAGGGTTTATTTACCCGATTGACTCCGGGTATGTGGAAGCGCCGGATGCCATGGAGATGTGGATAAATGATGTAGATACCGTAGCACAGTGGTATGTGAAGAATGTGCCTACATACTGCCATATGACATGGGATGAAATCCAGGCTAATGGGGGGCCGAGTACGGCACGGGGGAGAAAGTGGTACCGCTGTGACCTGGAGGGCGAGCTGAATGGGCTGAATGTATCGGACGACTGCTCCGGCCTCGTCTGGGCATGCCTGGTGCAGGCGGGGTATTTTGAGGATACGACGACTGTCTTTAATTCCGGAGCGTATTTGCCGGGCAAGGACGGAGGGAAGGAAATGGAAGAAGCAGGTTTTATCTGGCATCCGATGGCAGAACTGGGGGTGGATAATCTGGAGAAGGGGGATATCTTAGTGAGGAACGGGCATGTGGAGGTTTTTGAGGAATTTGAAGGGGATATAGAATGGGCATGGACGTGGGGGGATGTTTATAGAGAAGAGCCAACGAAAAAGGATAGTACAAAGGCTGCCGTGGCCAGATTATACCAGGGAGTATGGAGGCTGGAAAATGATTAGGGAATATATTAAAAGGACAGTAATTTTATGCACAGTGATATGCTGTGTAATGATGGTTTATGGGGGGAGGTTTTATGCGATGGAATTGAATGAGGAAGAAAGAAAAGAAGAGGAAGAAAGTCGCCAAAGAGCGGCAGAGTATGAAATGAATATGATTCTGGATATGCTGGATGTCAAAGAATGGAATTGGCCTTCTTGGTCAAAAGATGCAATAGATTTTCCCGAATATTTTCCAAAAGATGCTCCATTGGGAAGCTATTCGCCGGAAGCATTGGCAGAATATGTCGATGATGGTGAAAAAATGGAAGTGGAAATTGATTATTATTATGGCGGATTTCAACCCCAAATGGGCAAGGAAACTGTACAAATATATAAAATTTATAAAGATGATAGACAGCATAATATAGGATATGTGGTATGGGCTTTTGGGGGAAATACAGTTGAGGATTATCAGTCTGTGAGAAGGGATGAAACAGGCTGGAAAGAAGGGGACGGTGTGGAAAAAGGGGAGCCGCTGTCCTGTGAAAAAAAGCCGGCGATGCTGGCGGCGATACTCCAAAGGATGGCATATAAAGAAAAGCTTGAATTAACCCCTGACAATATTGACGAGGTAATGGAAACCTTCTTAATGATCAAAAGTGAGAAGGATTTCTTGCGCCTTGGAAGGCTGCCTTTAACAGGAAGATTTCTTAACGAGTGTATAGACGGCTTTCCCTATTTGGAAAATATAAGGGATATGAGGCAGTTTAGGGTTCGTTTCTGGGGGATTGGGGAGAACGGGAAAATCATTTGCCAGTGTATCTTGGCACCCAGCACAGAAGGTTTAATTGGCCATGCAGATGAGCAGTACAGATATCTGGTGGAAATGAAGCTGGAAGACGGACAGATTGATGATATGGAGATTATACTGGAGAAAGCGTATGAAGAGGCAGAATAATCGTATAGCCCAGATTATCCAGGAAATGCAGCCAATTATGGAAGAACGTTTTCGGAAGTCTTGTAAGTTTTTTCAGGAGGCCGTGGATAACAGGGCGAACCAAATATGGGATGACGTAAAAAAGGCAGTAAACAGAGTGTTACAAGAGGCGGCGGTTCTTCAAAAAGAAGAAGGAAAAGGAGAGCTGCGGTATTTGTGTTTTAGCTTTATGGAATATTGCAGCTTGTTGGGCAGAGTAGAGATCAGGGTTGATGCTTTTGACAGCGGGTTTTATTTGGATGAAAAGGAAGCGGCAGCAGAGTTTATATTGGATTTTTGGCAGGAGCAATATCTGGAAGATTTGCATTATCTTGAGAGAGAGATGGAAAAAACGGTTATCAGGGTACAAAATTATGAGCGGATGGAAGCGGGAAGGGTTTATATGGAATATTACAACTTTGCCGTATTTCAGATGCTGCAAAGTATGACAGGGCTGGTAATGGAAATGGTGATGGAAAGCGATGCGGATATTGCTGACCGGTTTATAGTAACTGTAGGAAAATATATGGATAAAGCGTTGATTTTATGTGAGAAAAGGAATAAGGATGAAATACTTTTTAATGGAAACGGATGAAAAAAACAGGATTCCATATCATATCAATAAAAACCATGTGCTGGATATACGATGGCTGACGAGGGAAAAGATAGACAGGCTGCCGGTGTGGAATGTGCTGGAAATGGATTTTCCAAGGGAGGGCTTTTTCCCGGATTTGATATGCAGTCCATGTATTATGATGTCTGAAATTTTTATGAAGACGGTTTTTATGTATGAACGGAATATTGTGTATAGGGCCGTAAAGTTATGGGACAAGAACAGCGGGATAAATGCCAGCTATTTTCTGCCGGTTTTGGAAGAGGCAGATTGCATATCCAAAGAGACGAAGTTTTGTTCTGTAGGAAAGCGAATTCAAAAACTGGTATTGAGCAGAGATAAAATTGGAAACAGGGTGGTTTTTCGGGCAGAAGGGATGGATGAAAACTGTATCGTGGGAAGAATGGATTTTGTGGAAAGCGTATTACGGAGAGGGATAAGGGGAATTGTGTTGAAAGAGGTGGAAATAGGTATATAAAATATGGAAGAGAAATACTTTGATTATGAGAATTACATACAAAAACGGTTAAAGGAAATAGATGATTTGGATGAACGGCGGTATGCGAAGGAACTGCTTTTGGATAGTTTGAAAAAAGTTTTCACATGGACGGAAAGCAGATATGGCGATTTGGAGAGGCGCATACAAGAGGAACTGGATGTGCCGTGGAAACATTTCCATATCTGCACGACAATCGTTGAGCGGGGAAATTATGACCCGATCAACAGCTATTGGCATCCGGTCTGCGAAGAGGATATTCGGCAGGAAAGTAATGGACTGCTGCAGACGGTTTATCTTGCGGCAGAGGAAGAATTATGCCGGGAGTTTTTGGAAAAAGGAGTAGAGAACGGCTGTGTAGAGGGGATAACAGAAAAAACAGGAAACAAGATTCGGCTTCGGATAAAAAGGGCGGCGCGCTACGAGGCGCAAATGAAAAAATTGCACGTTCTTTTTTCAGCCAACAGTATTCCCTGGCAGACAGTACATATGGGACATCTGGAACGGTTTTTTGATTTGGTGCCGGAAGAGGGGGAGAAAATTTCGGAAGGCGAAAGCGTCCGTATTTTGTGGGGGAAGTGGGGAAGTTATGTGCGGGAAGGCTTTATTCCTCTCTGGAATATACAGCGTATGGATGTGCATCCGCAGGAATTCCGTCATCCATGTGTGGATGAGGTAATTTATGAGCATATCTGTTATCTGGGGAAGGAAATAACGGACGGGGATGGATATCTTGCGCAAGCGGAGGGGAATGTCCTTTCGGTACGATGTGAGAAAAATAAAGTTATCATAAAAACAGACAGAGATAGTCTGGGCAGCGCCTTTTTATATAGGTTCCACCAGAGGGATGACGGGAGTTCTTATGGATATAAGTTTCCGATTCTGTCTAATGAAAAGAAAGAAAATTGGGCAGCCAGATATTTGCAGAGGGCAGGCAATTTCATCCAGACGCCTTTGGAACTGCGCCGAAAGGTGGAAGAACTATCCGGCAATTATATCATCCGGCTTTCCAGTTATGAAATCAGACAGATGGCAGGAGCGGACCGGGGAGATTTGGGTGAGGGGGAGATGCTGGAAGGGGATATGGATGGATATTATGGGACGAAAGTATTTCCGCAGGACAAAAGAAGTATTTTACTGTTTCGGTTTTTAAGAGAAAGTGGGGGGAAGAAAGAGGAATATCTGTATCAATCTCAGATCCGATATATTTTGTCACAATTACAGATGGAATTCCTGGAATACCGCTGCGTGGGGATAGTTGAATGGGTGAAAGAGGGGGATATGGTATGAATTATGCTTGGGAAGCCGTTCTGATGGCGGAAAAGGAGGGAGGAAAGCGGGATAAACTGCGTTTTGTGGAGGCATCCGTGGCAAGCCCCTATATAGAAGTATCGGTTGTCGATTTGAATGCGGAATCCCCGGAGGAGGACGAAGTGGAAATTAATCCGTTTTACCGCCTGGGGGATGTGTTTGGGAGACTGTTTGACCGGGATGTGGAAGACCTGAAAAAGACCAGGGAAATTCTTTTTGATGTTTGTATGCACTATATGGTACAGTTGGATTTGCGGGAGGGGCTGTCAAAAGAGGATTATTACTACAGTTTGGCTGAAGAGGATATGAAGAACGGCAGATATGGGGAGATTGCCAGGATGCGGCTTGGACTGTTTTTCACAAAGGAGCGGAAGGAGATATGGAGAGCTTATCTGGGTCTGTTAAAGACGGGGGATTATCTGGGGGAGTTTCGAAGGATTATGGTCAGGCTGTATCCTCGCGTTTTTATTTATGAAAATAATGAAAAGCAATATGAACTGCTGGTATATCTTGGAAAGGAAGAGACGGAAAAAGAGCGGGAACGGGCGGAGTTTTTAAAGGAAATGTTTCTTCCGGTGCAGGAAAAGGTTTATTTTTTTTACGAGAATCACTTTGGGATTATCGGGGTGGATGAGACGATGGTGATTGGGGAGATGGTGGTGTTTTAAGAGGATCGCTGGGAGAGGGACAAGGCTATAAAAAGCTGGGATAGGAAAAAAAGGGGACAAATGATGGGCGGATACATATTAAACAGAGAAGGAATCAGGCAGGAAGGAAAACAAAGGTTATATAGGGAAGAAGAGCTGGAGCTGATGACAACACATCAGCTTAGGGAGATATGCCGACAAGAAAAAATTGTGCAGGGCATCCTGAACCCGTTGGATAAAGAGGAGCTGATTCATGTCATTATGCGTTATCGGGGAACAAGGGAGCGGCGGCTGATTATGGTGGAGAAGGAAACAGGCAGCCGGGCGGTGGAGGAACTTCTTGCGCGGGGCGGGATATCCGTACAGCAAGATAAGGCGCTGCATATTCCATCCAAGTTGGTTTTGTATGAAAATCGTTCGGTGGATGAGGCGGACGGCATCAGGATTCCTTACCGCAGGGAACTGGAAAATACCAATGCCCTTCTGGTAAGCGGGGGAACAAAGCTTTGCGGGATCTTTTATCTGCATAAGAGGGCAGAGGAAGAAAATCATCTTTATGTGATGAAAAGTGCAAAAATGCCTTGCAGGGAGGCGGATTGCAAGGATTATGATTTGTATTGCTTTTCCCAGCAGGATTCCGACAGGATATTTTCACTCTACCAGGGAGGCCGACCGGAAATGGAAGGGGAACTGGAAGCAAGACGTATTCCCCTTATGGATGTGGAAATAAGGAAGCCGATTTCTTTAAAAATGCCACTGGTGGTGGATTTCGGCTCTACGAATACGACGGCGGGAGTCTACCTGGACACCCAGTATTTTGAAAGCGCCAAGGGGGCCGTATTTTCAGAGAGGTTTGGGAGAAATGCCATTCAGTACACGGTTTTCGAGGATGGAAAGAAGCTGATGCCTTCGGTAGTCGGGGTGACGGCAGTCAGCCATGGGGTTCCCCGTTTCGTATTTGGCCAGGAGGCTGTCGATTTATCCAATGCATGCTATGTGGATGAAGGCTTTAGTATTTTTTATGATATGAAGAGATGGATCAGCGATTATAATAGGGCAGAGGAAATAACGGACAGAGAGGGCAGACGGTCATTTTTAGCTAGAAAGGATATTATAAAAGCTTATTTTGAGCATATTATAGCGGTTACGGAGAATCGGTTTAAATGTGAGGTAAAACAGATCCATGTATCTTGCCCGGTAAAGCAGAAGTTTCTGTTCCAAAAGCTGTTTTGCGAAATACTGCCGGAATATGTGCGGCAGGATGAGGAAATGCTGGATGAGGGCGTGGCTGTCTTGTATAATACGATTTCGAACATGTTGGAAACGAAAAAGCTGGAAGAGGGCAGGATATATCAGGCATTGATAGTTGACTGCGGTGGGGGAACTACGGATTTATGCGCCTGCCATTTCGGCATCAGGGATGACAGGGTAGCATATAATATCCGAATTGATACGGCATACGAAAATGGGGATACGGATTTCGGAGGGAATAATTTGACTTACCGTATTATGCAGTATATAAAAGTTCTGCTGGTACAAGAAATTGGATTCCATCCGGCAAAGAAGGCAGGAGATATCCTGCGGGAATTGGATATAGATATTTTCCGGCATGTAGATACGCATGGAACGGACAAACTGTATGAGGGGATGGAGGAAGCTTACCAAATAGCGGAACAGTGGATCCCGACTAAGTTTAAGGAATATGAATGCAGGAGCCGGGAGGAATATTTTAAAGTGAAGAACAACTTTTATCATTTGTTCTTTTTGGCAGAGCAGGTGAAGAAGAGTTTTTATGAACAGGCAGGTGTTTTGCGGGTAGGAATTTCCTCGGGGGCAGAAAAAAATGAGGATATTGTATGGGTACGGGCAGATAAATGGAAACTGTCGGTACAAGAAGAAGGAGAGCTGCATTTGCTAAAGGAATTTCCCTGTCTGATACTCAATCTATATGAAATGAGACTGGTCATGAAGGGGGATATTTATAACGTGATCCGTAAATTTATGGAGCCATTGTATAGGGAAGACAAAATAAGGGATTTTTCATTTTTAAAGCTGACTGGCCAATCATGTAAAATAGATATTTTTAAAGAAGCACTAAAAGAGTTTATTCCAGGAAGGATGATTCAATTCAGACGCAGCAAAAAGGATAGAAGAGATGATATGGATTTAAAGATGAGCTGCGTGGACGGGGCATTGAAGTTTATGAGGGATAAAAGGCTTGGTTATGCACAGATAGAACTTCATTCGGACAAGCCAGTGCTTCCATATACGGTGAGCGCTTATACACATAGCGGAGCGGAAGTAGAACTTGTGAACGGTTTTCTTCGTGAGGAGGAAACGCGGCATGTTTCCCGGAACTTGGAGGATGTAACGCTGTATCTTCATTTGAAAGACACGGAGGGACGGGTAAGATACCATTTCTGTTTTGACTGTGAGCCGGGGCTTTTTGAAGAAGTGACATATGAGGAAATCAGCCGGAAGTACGGAAAAAATATTTTACAAAAAGAAACGGACAGTATTATGAATCAGGAAATTCGGTTTTTTGCATGGAAGAAATGCATGGACTGGGGTTATGTAATCGTTCCGGTATGCAGGAGGGCAGAAAAGCTTTATATGGGGGAAGAAAAGTTTTATCCGTTTGAGCATGAGGGCTGGGTGAAAAATTTCTTTGATGGAACATGGTAGAGGAGGGAGAAAATAGATGGAACATATTTATCCGGCATTTGAGCAAGGAAGGATTATGAAAAGAGAGCTGCTGCTGGCGCTGCGGGATTATTCCTATGAGGCATTGCAGCTTCAATATGGGGGATTTCCGGACGGTATTATTTCGGGGTGCAGGGTACGGATAGATGGAAAAAGGCTTCGCATTTTGCCGGGGATGATAAAATGCGGAGGATTTCTTTTTCTTATTATAGAAGAAAATGATATAGAGTATGCGCCTTCTGATAGATATGCGAGCTTAAAGTTCCGCCTGCTGCGGACAGAAAGACTGGCTGATTATACAAAGTATCAGTCGGAGTTTGTATTGGACAGCCATTTGGAACGAAAGCAGGGCGAGATTGAGGTATGCCGATTTAAGTTAAAGGAGGGAGCGCTGCTTCGGACAGATTATAAAGATTTTTATGATATACAGACGGAATATGATACTGTTAATCTGGCGGATGCTACATGGTCTTCTTCGGGTGGAAATACTTTGTCGAAGGAGGTTACGGATCTTTTTGCCCAAAAGGTCCTGGAATGCGGGCATGCGGGAAAAGATGATGTCCAGTTTGCTTATTTTCTGCTGCAAAGCAAGGAAGCAGTCAATTATGATATACTGATGGATTATATTTGCAGAAGAGCTGGAACCAGGAGATTGGAGGAAATTATGGGTACTGCTGAGGCGTTCGGTAAGCTGGCGGATATACTGGATGTGATACGGCAGGGGGGAGAGTTGCGGAAGGAAAAGGATGCCAGACGGGGGGATGGGATGATTGTCTGGGAGTAATAATAGGCAGAACGGAATCCTTCAGGAGTTAAAAAAGTAGGAGCAGGGTCAACTCCTGAGTTCCTCCATTTCCTCCAGATATTTTTCTGCTTCTTCCCCCATTCCGTTATAGTAGCATACGTGGGCCAGGTGGTGGAGTTCTTTTATTAAAGCGGGGGTATATTTTTCTGCATTTAAAACTGCTAATTTTCTTGCTGCGGAAATGCCTTTTTTCAGGCACAGCATTTGCCGTTTTCCATTTTCATTGGAAGATTGTGAAATGGACATATTATGGTATGTCATATAAACATTATAATAGTATTTCTCAGCCGCCGCGCTAAGGTATGCTTCATTATATTTTAATGCTTTTCTATAGGAGCGGATGGCTTCATCATATTGTTCAAGCTCATAATAAACAATACCGAGGCAGTTTAGGATTTCAATGATTGCCTGAACAACTTCAGGGGAATCATCCAAATTCATGTTCTCCAGGATCTGTAAAGCCTCTTCGTATTTTTCTTGCGGTTCATAGACATATCCTGATTGTCTCTGTGCGTCTGCAAATTTTCTTAAATCAAATGCCAGGTTTTTCAAGTATCTTTGAGGGTTCTTTTGCGCCACTTTTTTGTCGATGAAGATAATTCGTTCCCATCTGGAAATATTATCCTCGTCATTTTCTTCCATATCGGAGAGAATTTTCAAAACTCTTCGGACATCGTGCAAATAGATATCAGGATAATCCGTTGATAATTCTTCAAAAAGCTTCAATGCTGACTCATAAAGTTCCTTTGCTATTTGGAAACGGCGGTTTTCATAATTGGCATTGGCATAATTAAATAAAATCTTAGCACGCTGTTCTATATATGCCGGCCTGTTTAATGCGACCAGCTCATCCGACAGGCAGAGAAGCTTTTGGTATATCTCATCCGCAGCTTCAAAAGAATTTTTATACTGGTAAATGGTAGCTAACATGATGTAGCCCAATACAAGATCGGGCAAAAAAGCATTCCTGTTTTGGCGAGTCAATTCTTCGCAAAGGTCGACGGCGTTTTTACAAAATGCCAAGGCATCATCCAGCCGGTGTTCGCTAACCAGGATGCCAGACAGATTAATGAGAGCTTTTGCCATCTCTTCGGAAAAGCTGCCGGTATCTGTTTCCCAAAGACGCAAATATATGTCGACGGCCTCCATGCATGATTGCTCAGCTTCCTCATAATACTGAAGATTTCGATAACATGCGGCCTGATTCATCAGTGTTGTCGCGACATAGGGCAAGTATGCCTTGGCATCGGATCGGGCAAGAGTTCTTCGTATCTCTAGCGCCTCATGGAGCAATGCATTTGCGGATGTGCAATTTCCTATAGAGTTTTGGGATACTGCAAAGTTATTCAGGGTGGTTGCGAGGGAGGGAAGGTGAAAAGGATTTGCTTTTGCTAATTTTCTCCTGATTTCCAATGATTCTTCATATAATTTTCCGGCCTCTTTAAATGCCCCCAAGGAATTGAGCATAATTGCCTCGTTGCTCAATACCATTGCCACATCCGGCAAATATGTTTGAGGGTTTTCCTTTGCGTATTCACGAAAAATATCCAGGGCTTTTTCAAAATTTTCCTGTGCTTCCTTATAATCCTGCTGCTTTTGCAGGACAAGGGATAAATCATTATATAAATGTGCAAGGGGCGGAATCAGGGTATTGCTTTCACCGTTACTGATATCATCAATCAAATTTTCATATATTTTTCTCGCATTCGAATAATCTTTCGTATCCGCAAGCAAATCGGCACATTGCGTAATCATATGGATCAATTCCGGGCCGTATTTTTGTATATCATCAGGCGTAACAGTTTGTATGGCTTTCTTCAATACTTCCAAAGCATGATTAAAATTATTTTTTTCTTCGTACATTTTACTGATGCCGCAGATCGATTTTATGTATACCTCCGTTATGGATTCTGCGTTATTTAATGCCATTGTAAAATATTTAATGGCAAGATCGAAATAAGAAGAATCCTGAAAAAGATTTCCAAGAACAAACGCTGGATTTTTAGGTATGAACGCTCCAAAATCATTGTATTTGGGAAAAGTAACTTTATCTGGAACTGGAATCCCTTCATAACCACATAACTGGCTGACCAGCTGGTCGGTGTCGCCGCCAAAGAAAGAACAGGAATGTCCGCAGAGCATTTGATATGCGTTGTGGTTCGGCGTTATTTTTTCCGCACTCGAATGCTGCCAGTAAATGCATGGAGCAAGCTCCTTGTTTAAGAGCCTGGCGTTGTCAAAATATTCGGCTACGTCCCACAAGTCCGAACAGCTGTATCCAAGAAACAAAACGGTTCTGGATGGATCGGCGTAGAATATTTTATCCAATATCGTTATTGTTTTTGTCCAATATTCTGTTTTGGTAATTTGTTCTACGGTTGTTCCCAAATACTCCGGCCAGCTCATGCATCCGTGGAGTTTGATCAGCTTTCCTGCGATATCCACATTTTCCAGAATATCCGGGGTCTCTGCATAGGGAATGATAATTCTGCGGTCTCCGCTTTCCCATCCCAAAGCCTGTTCGATACATGTATCAAAGTTAGTAGTCACTATGGATAAAACTTTCCCGGTTTGCAATAATTGAGCCAGCAGCCGGTGGTTGATATTTTCTTTTCCTTTAAATAATCCGGCAAATGTCTCTATAAAGCTTAGGGAAGAATTTTGAAAGGCAAGACTCCCCTTCAAAGACTCGATAATTGCCTCGAAAGGGATGGGCAGCCGGAATTCCCCGTTTTCTCCGGTCAGATATGCCATAATATCACTTTCGTCCGCAGATAAAAAGTTGAGAAGATATTGAATCATGGGATGCACTGTCATAATTCCTGACTGGAATGAGATCCCCGCTCCGCAGAATATAATAAGGTTTCTTGTTTCAAAACGGTCTAATAGCTCTGATTTACATTGCTCCAAGTCCTGGTAGACCACTTCATTTTTCATATAATAAAATCTCTCTTTCGATAAATATTATTCCTTTTTATAATATTATCATAGGCTATACGGACCGGCAATCCTTTTGTTTTAGCCTTAATGGATATATATGCCGTGTCCTGAAATATTCGCTTTAATTGTTAACTAATATATAAAAATAGTTGACAATTAAAGCTGATAATGTTATGATTCTTCTAGTTTAAAAAAAGGCGCGATAAAATAGACGGCGCAGAAATGAGGATAATTATGACGACAATGGCAGCAGAGAAGAGCAAAACATATGATATGGTACATATAGCGGTATTTGCAGTATTGATGGCGATCTGCTCGTGGATTTCCATTCCGACCGCAGTGCCTTTTACCCTACAGACTTTTGGAGTATTCCTTGCAATCGGCGTGCTTGGAGGAAAGAGGGGCAGTCTGGCGGTATTGGTTTATATTCTGCTGGGAGTGATCGGCGTTCCGGTTTTTGCCGGGTTTACCGGGGGCATCGGGATATTGCTGAGAAATACGGGCGGTTATATTATAGGGTTTCTTTTTTCTGCATTGGTGATGTGGGCGATGGAGGCGCTGTTCGGGAAAAAGACATGGGTTTTGGCATTGTCTATGGTAGTCGGCCTGGCGGTCTGCTATACGTTTGGAACGGCCTGGTTTATGATGGTATATGCAAAGGATGCAGGGGCTATAGGGGTCGCTACGGCGCTGGGCTGGTGTGTGTTTCCGTTTGTGATTCCGGATCTGATTAAGATTGCTTTGGCGATGGCTTTGAGCAAAAGGATGGCGGCAATGATGAAGGTGCAGTAAATAATAGTGATATTGTCATAGAGGGAAACGATATGGGAATTTATCATATAAGGGCGCATCATGGGATGTGCCTTGCTTTTTTTCAGGGAAAGGGATACAGTGAGGGATTCGCGGAACATATGGGAAGGATAAAGCGGGAACTGGAGGAAAATCCTAAAATCCTTCTGACGGCAGGGACGGATGATATATGTTCGTGTTGTCCGCATTGTGTGGCCGGGGTCTGTCGGAGCGTGGAAAAAACGGCGGCTTATGACCGAAAGGTGCTTGAACTGTGCGGATTGGAACCCGGCGCGGAGCTGGAGTGGAAGGTCTTTGAGGGGCTGGTGAAAGAAAGAATTTTGGACAGGGGAAAAAGAAAGGCAGTCTGCGGGGACTGTCAATGGGATTCGTTATGTTAATTCCTGGGCGGCTTGCAAAATCCTCAGAATAGTTGTTCTGGGGATTTTTACGTTCGCATGAAAAGAGAATAGCAATATTTTTTTCCTGGCATAAGCTACTATAAGGGAAACGGGTATGTTCGGTGGAAAGCGCCCAAAAAATCCTAAAAAGGAGGCGGCACATGGGGAAAACAAAAAAGGAGACGGTGAGTCTGAATCAGCTAAAACCCGGGGAAAAAGGAAGGATCACAGGGATGGCGCTGGACGAGAGGATAGGGCAGAGGCTGGCAGACATGGGCTTTCAGCAGGGAAGGCCGGTGGAATGCGCCTATCGGAGTCCATGGGGCGATCCGGCGGCCTATTATGTTATGGGAGCGTTGGTCGCGATCCGGGGAGGGGAAGCCGAAAAGATTCAGGTAGAGATGGAAAGCGGGATGGAAAATGGGGTTAAGTAAATCTTCGGTAGGAATGGGGGCATTAGATGTTGGGCTGGAGATACATAAAAAAAGAGAAAACGATATTGTAGTGGCGCTGGCGGGTAATCCGAACGTGGGCAAGAGCACGGTATTTAATGCGATGACGGGACTCAGGCAGCATACTGGCAACTGGGCGGGGAAGACGGTAGCGAGCACCCAGGGCTATGCATGTCATGAAGGACAGGGTTATGTACTGGTGGATATTCCGGGCTGCTATTCTTTGGATGCTCATTCGGCAGAAGAAGAAGTGGCCGGAGATTTTTTATGTTCCGGGGAATATGATGTGGCAGTGGTAGTATGTGATGCTCTGTGCCTGGAGCGAAACATGCAGCTGACTCTCCAGGTTCTGGAACAGGCAAAAAAAGCAGCGGTATGTGTGAATCTGATGGACGAGGCAGAAAAAAAGCATGTAAGAATTGATCTGAAGGAGCTGGAAAACAGGCTGGGTGTTCCTGTGGTCGGAACGGCAGCGAGGAGCGGCATTGGAATAGAAGAATTATACCGGGCGATAAAGGGGCTGGCGGGATCGAAAGAGGAAGAGAGGGCGAAAGGTGATGAGAAGAGAAAGCTTAGCGGCGGGCAAAATATGCCAGAAGAGATATGCCGGGGAATTATAACATATGAGGACAAAGAACACACGGCGGGTGACAGAAGAAAGGACAGGTTTTTGACGGGGAGAGCAACGGGCATTCCAATTATGTTGCTCTTGCTTTTTGGCATTTTCTGGCTGACGATTGTAGGGGCGAATTATCCTTCTGAAATTTTGCATGTGTTTTTTGCTTCTTTGGAAGAACGGTTTATGAGAGGGCTTTGCCGAATAGGCATATCGGAGGGGATAAGGGAAATGCTGGTGTATGGCTTGTACCGGGTGCTGACCTGGGTGGTTTCCGTCATGCTGCCGCCGATGGCTATTTTTTTTCCGCTGTTTACCATTCTGGAAGATTCGGGTTATTTGCCGAGGGTGGCATTTAATCTGGATCGCTGCTTCCAAAAATGCAATGCCTGCGGAAAGCAGGCATTGACGATGTGCATGGGATTTGGGTGCAATGCCGCAGGCGTAGTCGGCTGCCGCATTATCGATTCTCCGAGGGAGAGGCTGATTGCCATTATTACCAATAGTTTTGTGCCCTGCAACGGCAGATTCCCTGCTTTAATCGCCATGATTGCCATGTTCTTCGCGGGAGAAAAGGTCGGCGGCTCTTTAGGGGCGGCGCTGATGATGACGGGAGTTATATTGCTGGGCGTAGGATTGACATTTTTGGCATCCTGGTTCTTGTCCATTACTTTCTTGAAAGGAACGCCCTCGTTTTTTGCGCTGGAAATGCCGCCTTACCGAAGGCCCCAGATCGGGCGGGTGGTGGTTCGATCTGTTTTGGACAGAACGATGTTCGTGCTTGGGCGGGCAGTTATGACGGCGGCTCCGGCCGGGATTCTTCTTTGGGTGTTCGCAAATTGGAAAATCCACGATATGACAATATTGTCATATTTGGCTGGTTTTCTTGACGGGCCGGCGCGGGTTATGGGAATGGACGGCGTGATTTTGCTGGCTTTTATTTTGGGGCTGCCAGCAAACGAGATTGTTATGCCGATTATTATTATGGCATACCTGTCCCAGGGAAGTCTGTCGGAAATAAGTGACATGAATGTCTTAAGGCAGTTACTGGTTGCAAACGGGTGGACCTGGAAAACGGCGGTCAGCGTGATGCTCTTTACCCTGGTACATTGGCCCTGCGCTACGACCTGCCTGACTATTCGAAAAGAGACGGGAAGCTGGAAATGGACGGTTCTTGCTTTTCTGGTTCCTGCCGTATTGGGCGGCGCCATGTGTATTTTGTTTCATGGCATAACTCTTTTTTTCTGATAGAAGAGAAGACGTTGGGAAATTGTTCGTTTCCATGTGGAAGAAATCGTGGTACAATGTATTGGAAAATGCTTCAACGATGGAGGAACAATATGGAAAGTATAACAGGAGCAGCAGGAAAGGAAAAGGGGATGACGGGAAGCTCGCTGAAGATGATAGCGATCATTACCATGTTTATCGACCATACGGCGGCCGTTATTCTGGAAAGGGTTTTGTACGGGCAGGGGCTTTCGGCAGAAACGATGAATCTATATATTGTTTATATGGTCATGCGGTTAATTGGGCGGTTGGGGTTTCCCATTTTTTGCTTTTTGCTGATCGAGGGATTCTGCCACACGAGGAATGTAAAGAAATATGCGCTGCGGCTGTTTCTGTTTGCGCTCCTGTCGGAGATACCGTTTGACCTTGGTTTTATAGGGAGCGCATTTTACTGGCAGTACCAGAATGTCTTTTTTACATTATTTATCGGTCTGCTAGTGCTGATCGGTTTCCGGTTTGGGGAGGAGAGGATAAGGTGGGGCAGGGCCTTTCTTATCGTCTTTGACTTTTTGGTATTGCTGGCCGGGATGTGCGCGGCCAACTGGCTGATGACGGATTATAGCGGTATGGGGGTGCTGACGATTGCGGCGATGTATTTGTTTCGGAAAAACAGGGTGCTGGAGGCTGGTGTTGGATGTACAGTTCTGACAATGATGTCGTTGAGTGAGCTGACAGCCTTTTTCACATTGATTCCTATCCATATGTATAATGGGAAGAGGGGATGGAATCTGAAGTGGTTTTTTTATGTTTTTTATCCGGCGCATATTCTCCTGCTCTACCTCGCAGCGTATGCGATGGGATTAGGGGGGATTATGCTCCGTTAGGCGGATTTTAGTGTTTTTTAATGAAATTTTGCGAAGGGGTTTATTGCATTTGGGCGGATAAGATTTACAATGTAAGAAAAAAAGGCGGGGTGTTGCTGTGAAAGAGAGATTGATACGTTTTATGCAAGGGCGGTACGGCGCATACGGGCCGGACCTGTTGAACAGATTTTTTCTGGGGGGAGCGCTGGCGCTGATGGTGCTGTCGTTTTTTGTACGCTGGCGGATCGTGTACTGGGGAGCGCTGGCTTTCCTTATACTGGCATATTTCCGAATGTTTTCCAGAAATTATACAAAGCGGTATGCGGAAAACCAGGCATTTATGAAGCACACGGCAAAAATCAGAGGATGGGCCGGCAAACAAAAAAATATGATGCGCCAGAGAAAGACGCACCATATTTATAAATGTCCCCAATGCAGGCAAAAGATCAGAATACCGCGCGGAAAAGGAAAAATTGCAGTAAGATGCCCGCAGTGCGGGACAGAGTTTATAAAAAAGAGTTAAGGGTCAATCTACTTTTACTTCCAGATATCCCAGCAGCTTGCTCATATCGTAATGGCTGATAACGCCTAAGTTGGAATCGTAGAATTTGCCGTCGTAATGTACGAGATAGTGGCAGTAGCGTCCCATTCTTTCCATCATAATGCAGCATTTGGGAAGCGTCGCTTCCTTCCCTTCCGTATAAATAATAATGTCGGAATGATCGATGCCGTAATAGTTCAGGGCAGAGATTACCCGGCCCATGGTTGCCTGCCATTCGCGGCAGTCCATTACGCTGACGACTTCTGCAATCGTGACTCCGGCGAGCATGGCGACGCAGGTCTGCCCGCACAAGCCGTCTTCCGGCTGGATGATCACTTCCATGCTGTCGATTTTGCGGATGGGATTTTCAAAGCTGTAGGGGCTGTTCTGGTTCATCTGAATAATGCTGCCGGATATGTGCAGAAGGATTTTATGTGTTTTTGTAAGATCCGCATGAACCAGGGATTCGCTTTGCAAATGAATCTTATAATTGCCCGCTTTATCTTCCGGGAGAAGTTCGCAATCAATGATTTTATTATCGAATATGATTGCCGCTTGAATCACATCGCGCTGTTTGCATACTTCCCAAACATTAAAAGGGATATGGATCGAATAAATGTCGTTTAGCTTTTCGATTTTGCCGTTAAAGAAATACCTCATTTTTAACCTCCTTCAAGTTATAGTATGAATGTATCAGATTTTTTAACGGATGAAAACACTTTTTGCACAAGTTTTTTCTTGGTATTGAAAAAAGTACATAAAATACGTTTTTCAATCTTAGGTTTTCCTGTTATAATCATGGTATCTGCCATGAAGGATATTCGTCATGGCATCGGCGGGGCGAAAGCCTGAGGGGAAAAAGATGGTTTGGGGCGGGGAGGAATGCTTGTGAGAAGCGAAAAGGAAATGATGGATCTGATATTGGAAGTTGCCGAAAAGGATGAGCGTATCCGGGGGGCATATATGACTGGTTCGAGGACAAATCCGAATGCCCCGAAGGATGTTTTCCAGGATTATGATATCGTATATATCGTGCGCGAAACAGAGTCTTTCCGAAAAGACAGGGAGTGGATTGATGTCTTCGGAAAACGTTTGTATATGCAGTATCCGGACGATATGCCGGAACCGGGGGCTGATATCGGACGCTGTTATGGATATTTGATGCAGTTTGCGGATGGAAACCGGCTGGATCTGCATGTGGTGACATTGGAATTCGCGCGGAAGGATATCGTCCATGACAGGCTGTGCAGGATTTTGATGGATAAAGATATGGTTTTGCCTGACATACCTCCGTCCACAGATGAAGACCATTGGGTGAAACGACCGGAGGAAAAAGAGTATCTGTATTGCTGCAATGAATTTTGGTGGATTTTAAACAGCATAGGGAAAGGATTGTGGAGAGGCGAAATTCCTTACGTGATGGACATGCTGAATATGCACGGGCGGCCGGAGCTTATGAAAATGCTTTCCTGGAAGGCAGGGATGGAGAGGGGATTTGCCTGCAGCGTGGGAAAGTCAGGAAAATATTTGGCGAGGTATCTTTCGAAGGATTGTTATGAAAGGCTGATGAAAACTTATCCCTCTGCCAAAGAGGAGGCTGTCTGGCAGTCTGTGTTTGAAATGTGTGATCTTTTTGATGAAACGGCCAGGCGAACGGGAGAGAGGCTGGGGTATGTTTATAATGAAAAAGAGGCGCATAACAGCAGGCTGTATTTGGACTGTACATATGCGTTGCCCAGGGATGCCGGGGAATTTGCCATGGTGCGGAGAATGAAAAAAGGGGAAGAGGAGGAAACGGCCGGGATATGGCTGGAGGGCAATCTGGATGCCCATAGTTTTGTGCCGGAAAAATATTGGAAGGGGAATTATGAAGAAGTAAGGCGGCAGCTGCCGGAATCGGAAGTTTATGTATATGAGGGGGATGACGGCATACAAGGCTTTGTCGGTCTGGAGAACGGGTATATCCAGGGGATTTTTGTAAAAAAGGGGATGCGGTCGAAAGGAATTGGCCGGAGTTTGCTGAATTTCTGCAAAGGAAAATACGAAAGACTATCGCTGCATGTATATGATGAGAATAAAAAAGCTTTGAGTTTTTATATGCGGGAAGGCTTTCAGGCGGATAGAGAGCGGCTGGACGAAAATACGGGACAGCGGGAATACGAGATGGTTTGGAGAAAGGGCTGACAAGAGGGAGTATGGATAAGAAAGGAATGAAAAACAAAGGGAAAATAATGGGGATTTGCCTGGCGGTGACGGCAGCATGCGCCTGTGGAAGCCCGTCCGGCGAAAAAATAGCAAAAGTACAAGGGATTTACGCGGATCTGGTGAGCTTTCATAATGAGGTGGTGGAAGAATATGCCGGCCTGGAAGACGATTCTTACGGCGCGGAATTGGATGAAATGGCGGAAAAAATCGAGGAACTCGGGCAGCGGGATACGCAGGGGATGACGAATGCGGAACTGGATGCGGTTATAGATGAGATGGAAGGATATCAGGAGAAGCATGAAGGGATGCTGGCATCCATGCAGGAGATGAAAAGCGGGGAAACGGAGAAGGAAGTGCTGGAAGTTCCGGTAACGATTGAAAATAATACGGGCATTTCTGTTTATGAGCTGTATTTGTATAAGGCTGCGGATACGGATAAGGGAGAAAATCTGCTCAAAGATATGGAGTATATGAACGGGTTTCAGACGCTGAATATTCTGAACCTTTATATGACGGAGGATGAAACGCTCTGGCATCTGGAGGCGCTGGAGGAATCGGGAAAGGTGATGGAGTCTGTGGACATTGATTTTGCCGGGAAAATCGAAAAAGGGGCAACGATTGTCATGAAGTTCAGTTTCGACAGCATGGAAGGATGGGTTGAAGTCCGTTAATGGGGCTGTTTGGGGCTTATTTTAAAAAATACACAAAAAAGAAGCATTTGTCATATGTAAAAACCAACAAAAATTAGGAAAAAAATGAAAAATAATTAGCATAAGCCCAATTTTTGGGGTAAAATAATAGTAGAAAGGATACTTGTCGGTTTGGTTTGGGAAAAGAAGGGATAAAATGTTTGAGAAAGGCGAATTTATTGTGTATGGCAACGCGGGCGTATGTGAAGTAAAGGATATAACGACTTTGGATATGAAAGGGGCGGCAAAAAACAAGCTCTATTATATCTTAAGCCCCAGACATCATAAAGACAGCAAGATATTCACGCCAGTCGAAGGCAACAAGACGGTTATGCGCGCGGTTCTGACAAAAGAAGAAGCGGATATTTTGATTGATAATATCAGGGATATCGAAGAACTGTGGGTGAGCAACGATAAACTCCGGGAAGAAAAATACAAGGAAACGATGCGGAGCTGCGAATGCAGGGATTGGATCAGGATCATTAAAACGTTATATCTGCGCAAGCAGGAAAGAATCGCCCAGGGAAAGAAGACAACGGCCATGGATGAGAAATATCTTCGAATGGCAGAGGACAACCTGTATTCGGAATTATCCATTGCGCTCGGGGTGCCGAAGGAACAGATGGAAGAGCATATCGCGAACCGAATGGTTCAGACGGAGGGACAAGGCTGAACTGTTATGGCTGAATTTCAAATTAGGTCTTGCATTGCGTGGAAAAATATGATAATATCCTAACTGTTGGCAGATATAGAAATACAGATGGCAACAGTTAGAATATTTATGCGGGTGTAGTTCAATGGTAGAACACCAGCCTTCCAAGCTGGACACGTGGGTTCGATTCCCATCACCCGCTTTCTATGCGGGTGATGAACCCGGCTTTCTATGCGGGTGATGAACCCGGCTTTTTGTGTATAATGATGAGAGCGGGCGGTTGAACCCCGCTTTTTGTATATGGAAAGAAACGGAGAGCCATTATGTCGGCTGGTAAAGCCGAAAACGGCGGAAAAAAATATGGTAAACTTAGTTATTGGATTGGAATGTTTTGGCATATGTCTGATTGCGGTAGCTTTGGTTCTTCTGCTGAACGGGGATGGGGCGAAAGAACAAAAACTGCTGATTATTATTATGTGCGGCTCGCTGGTGCAAAATGTGGGCTATTTATTAGAGCTGACTGCGTCTACGGTAGAAGCGGCCATGACGGCGGTGACGGTGGAGAATGTGGGTTCGGCATTTGTACCGCTGTGTTATTGCTGGTTTATTTATATCTATTGCTACATTGCCCCGCCGAAAAAATTATTGAGGGCTCTTGGCATCATCAGCTTCTTTACCCTGCCTTCTGTATTCTTTAACTGGTATGGTCTTTTCTATAAGGAAGTCCAGTGGGTGGCAGATGCAAACGGATTTTACCATGTCAGCATTACTTACGGCCCGCTGTATGTATTTTTTATGTTCACCCGTATTATTATTCCCTACACTCTTTGTATATACACATTGATAAGCGCTATTCGGGAGCGTTCGGACCGGCAGGTCAACCGACAGTATTGGACGATTCTTGGAATTTCCACTTTTCCTGTCATTATGCTGATAGCCTACGTCTGCAAGCTGGTGAAAGTATTCGATTTTACGCCGATAACGCTGGCTATATCGATGTCGTTAGTGGTCATTGTGGTCTGGAGCCGCCGCAATTATGATTTTCGCCATTTGGCGGCGGCAAAAGTGCTGGAGAGCCTGGGCGATGGAGTGATCGCGCTGGATGACCATGATCGGCTGGTCAACTATAACAGAGCGGCAGCAAATATTTTTACCCGCCTGTCGGCCCATAGGCTGGGGGAAAATATACGTGTAGTGGAGGATTTTCGGGAGGAAATGCTCAATGGGGATGAGCCGCAGAGCTTTTCGGTCAACGGACGGGATTATGAAAGCCATAGCAAGCATATTATAGATGAAAATGGCAGGATACAAGGCTGTGTTATTTTGATTCTGGATATGACAGATATAAAGGCTTATATTAATGAAATCAAGAGCGTGAGGCTTCAGGCGGAGAAAGCGAGTATTGCCAAAAGTGAATTTCTTGCCAATATGTCCCATGAGATTCGGACTCCGATGAACGCCATCATTGGATTGAACGATATTATCATGGAAGAATGCGGGGACACGGAGATCTACGCCCATGCCAAAGATGTGCAGTCGGCGGCAAAAAGCTTGTTGGCGATCATCAATGATATCCTGGATCTGTCCAAGGTAGAGGCGGGCAAGATGGAGCTGGTCTGTGTCGATTATTACATAAAAGTTATGACGGATGAAATCATAGGGATGATGGACATGGCGGCATCCCAGCGCGGGCTGATCCTGAAATATGAGTGCGATGAAACGGTTCCTTGCAGATATAACGGCGATGACGGCAGAATCAAGCAAATTCTGATCAATATTATCAGTAATGCTATAAAATTCACAAAAAAGGGTTATGTACGTATTTATATTACAGGGAAGCCCGGGAGGAATGCGGATGAGGAAACGCTGATTTTCCATGTGGAGGATACTGGCTGCGGTATTCGGGAGGAAGATCTGGGCAAGATTTTTGAAGATTTCCGGCAGGTGGATTCTAAGCGGAACCGAAGCGCGGAGGGCACGGGCCTGGGGCTTGCCATTGTGAAGCAGCTGGTGGAGCTGATGGAGGGCACCATTGAGGTGAAAAGCACCTATGGCAAAGGGACGACCGTTACGATCATGATCCCTCAGAAGGTTGTAGACAGACGGCCGGTTTCGGAGATGCCAAAGATGCCGCAGGCGGAACAGAAAATGACGGATATTTTTACTGCGCCCGGCGTGAAAGTGCTTATTGTTGATGATAATGTAATCAACCGCAAGGTGGCCAGAGGTTTCCTGAAAAATTATGCTTTTGACTTGACTGAGGCGGAAAGCGGGCCGGAGGCGATTGAATTGGTGCGTTCTGCCCGGTATGATATTATTTTTATGGATCATATGATGCCCGGCATGGACGGTATTGAGGCGGCAGAGATTATCCGCAGGGACTGCGGTGAAAACGGAACTGCGCCTGTTATGGTCGCGTTGACCGCCAATGCGATGGAGGGAATGCGGGAGCATTTTATGGAATGCGGTTTCCAGGACTTTATAGCTAAACCTCTTGACAGGAAAGAGCTGAACCAGCTTTTATTGCGCTGGGTGCCGGAGAAGTACAGGCAGACGGAAGGCGCAGAAGAGGAATCAGAACCTCTGGATCCGGCGGTATTCCAGATTGACGGGGTGGATATGGAAGCTGCGATGAAATATTATTCCGGCGATGAGGAAGGCTTTGTCGATTTGCTGGAGTTATACTATATGGACGGCAAGCACAAGATAGAGCTTTTGCAGGAGCTTGTGGAGTCAGATATGTTACGCTATCAAATAGAGGTGCATGGACTCAAAAGCGCGTCTGCCAATATCGGAGCCATGAAGGTTTCGGCTATGGCCCGTGAACAGGAAAATGCTGCCGCGCAGGGCGACAGGGGATTTATTGACGGCCAATTTCCAAGGTTATTGGCGGAATATGAGACTCTTCTGGCGAATATCGGGCAGTTTTTGGAACAGCGGGGACAGAAGGACGGCGGCAAAGAAAAGCTTCCCTGCCTGACAATACAAGAGTTAAAGGAACAGGCGGCGACAGCGCTGGAAGAGCTGAAGCATTTCCAGTCGCAGGAGTGCCTGGAAAGAGTGGAAAAAATATTGCTTCATGAACTGCCGGAGGAAGCAGGGCGGAGACTTTTGCGGATCCAGGAGCAGCTGAAGCTATATGAAGATGATAATGCGGAAGAGCTGTTGGATCAGCTTCTGCACATGCTTGAAAAGGAGGAAGAAGGCAAATGAACCAAACAGGGGGCGGGGATTTCAAAAAATGTATTCTGGTAGTAGACGATACGGCGATTATTTTAACGCGGATTTCAAGTGCCTTGCGGGACGAGTATAAAGTGGTTACGGTCAATTCGGGGGTACGGGCATTGAAATATCTGGGTCAGGAAAAGCCGGATCTTATTCTGCTGGATATTCAAATGCCGCAAAAAGACGGCATCGAGACATTGCGGGAAATACGTGCTATGAAAGACCGGGAAGACATACCGGTGATTATGCTTACGGGGGTGGAAGACAAAAGCGCTGTTTTGGAGAGCGCCAAGCTAGGGATTTGCGATTATATATTAAAACCTTTTGGCTCGGAAGAACTGTTAAAAAGGATCCACCGGGTTTTTGAACAGGAGGAGCAGAAACATACGGCATTGAGATAAAGAGAGAGAATAAAATAGTTTCATTATTTTACTTATAGGCATGGCTGCCGATCAAGCAGCCATGCCTTTTTTGGCTTTCAATATTTTTAAACATAATTTTCCTTTATAAGACAAATATAATGTCAACTGCTGTAAAAGGAACAATATTTCATGCGAAGAGGAAGTATTGTTAATTGATGCCAAAGAGACAATATAGAATAATATTCTTACAAGAGACAAGCCAATTCAAAGAAAAAGGAGCGCGGATCATGTACAAGATATGCGAAAACGGAATTTTTAAATCGATTCAGGGAGAAGGAAGGTTGGCGGGAAAAAGCGCGGTGTTTATAAGGTTTTTTGGCTGCAACAAACAGCCAAAATGTTTTTTTTGCGATGAAAACGAAAGCAAGTTCTCCATTTATAAAAAGGAAGAAATTTTGAAGCGTTTAAAAGAGCTTCTTCCATTTTCCATGGTGGTTCTTACAGGCGGCGAACCTGCTATGCAGGATCATTTGGAGGAGCTGGTCGATACATTGCATAAGGAAAAATTCTATGTGGCGATCGAGACAAACGGAATTTTGCCTATACCTGGCAATATCGATTGGATAACATGCAGCCCGAAGGAGGACAAAATCCATGCATCGATCAGAGAAGTCGGTGAATTTAAATTTCTCGTGGATGACACGCCGGAAGATGAACTGCTTCTAAAAATCAGGAGGATTGTTCAAAATGCGGCTTATAAAGAAATAAGCCTTCAGGCATTAAGCAATGAAAAAAAATATATTGAGAAAGCATTAAAAGTAATTGAAAAAAATCCTGAATTCAGGTTAAGCATTCAAGTACATAAGTTGATAGGAGTAATGTGAAAGAATCAGGCAGAGAGGTATCCATATGGAAAATGTTTTAGAGGAAAGCTATAGAAAAATTTTGTTGGCGACAGGGGAGGACTGCCAAAGGGAAGGGCTTATAAAAACACCGGCGAGGGCGGCAAAAGCAATGCGGTATTTAACGTCCGGTTACAAAAAGAGCCTGGATGAAGTGGTCAATCATGCGGTGTTTAAGGAGGAGAGCGGAGGTGTAATCTGCGTAAAGGATATCGAGTTTTACAGTTTATGCGAACACCATATTCTGCCGTTTTGGGGGAAATGCCATGTTGCCTATATTCCGGATGGAAAAATAATAGGGCTTAGCAAGATGGCAAGAATCGTTGATATGTATGCCAGAAGGCTACAGGTGCAGGAACGCCTGTCAGAGCAGATTGCGGATGCAGTAGAAAGCGTGCTGAAGCCAAAAGGAGTCGCTGTCTGCATAGAGGCACAACACATGTGTATGATGATGAGAGGCGTTGAAAAGGCTGACAGCAAAACAAGAACGGTTATTGCAAGGGGCGAATTAAAAAATGAAGAATTGTCGGTTAAAGAAATCTTTTGGTAGGAAAGGCGCGATATGAAAACGATTGATAAATGGATATTAAATAAAGTATCGCAGATCAATGAAAGCAATAATGGGGCTGTGGCCGGATTTGACAGCGACACGCCGTTTGTGGCAATGGGCATTTCATCGCTTGACTATATTCAGTTAATTATTGAGATAGAAAATGAATTTAACATCGAACTGGATGATGAAACGCTCGCTTTTGGCAATGAACTGTGCTGCGGGAAACTGGCGGATGTGATAAAAAGGAAATTGGGCAGAGTATACAAAAATGAAGATAAGTGATTTAGTTGGAAATACACCGTTAATTGAATTAAAAGAGAAAGTAAACGGCGTTCAAATATACGCCAAATTAGAGCTGTTGAATCCTACGGGAAGCGTGAAGGACAGAGCCGCCAATTATATTATTACGGAGGGGATGCGGCGCGGCATAATAACGGAGGACACGGTTATTATTGAATCATCCTCCGGAAATTTTGGAATTGCCCTGGCGGCCTGCGCGAAAAGATATGGATTAAGATTTTGGTGTGTCATTGATAAAAAAATAAACAAGGCAAATGAAATTGTGATACGGGAATTATCGGAAAACGTAATCAAGATCGATGACAAAGATATAACAGACTTATTAGGCGAACGGATCAGAACGGTAAAAGAACTGCAAAAGCAGAATCCCAATATGTATTGGGTAAACCAGTATGAAAATCCACTAAATATGGAAGCTTATTATCAGTTGGGGGATGAAATTTGTAATGATGTACCCGATGTGAACTATGTATTTATCGGGGTGAGTTCCTGCGGGACAATAGCTGGCGTTTCAACGGCTATAAAAAAGAGAAGGCCGGATTGTAAAATAATAGCAGTTGATTCTTTGGGCTCGCAAATATTCGGGTACAAGCCAAAGGCACGGTTTATTCCTGGAATAGGGTCTACGATTACTCCGGCGATTTTAAAATATGCCCAAATCGATGATCTGGTAATCGTGGATGAAAGAGACGGGGTAAAAAGCTGTAAAAAAATATTACAGGAGGAACAATTACTGGTCGGTGGATCTTCGGGAATGGTTTTTCACGCGATATGCGAATATTTTAAAGATAACAAGTGTAAAAATCTGAAAGCAGCCGCTATATTCCCGGATCGTGGAGAACGGTATATAGATACTATTTTTAATAAAGAATGGTGTGAAAAGACCTTTGCGGGAAGGAGAGAGGAATCATGAAGGAAAAGTATCTATCCAAAATATTTTTATTTGATGCCGCTCATAAATTGGAAAATAAAAATATGAGCCCTGAAAGAAATAAAGAAATATATGGCAAGTGCAGTAATATACATGGCCATACATATAAGCTTATCGTTTCGGTCTGCGGAGATGTGGATGAGACGGACATGGTGATCAATTTCGGCGAATTAAAAGAAAACATTGACGCTTGCGTAATCAGCGTATTTGATCATAGTTTTTTGAATGAATTGGAATGTTTAAAAGGGAAGAACCCGACAGCAGAAAACCTTGCCGAGGTTATATGGGATATGATCGATGAAATGCTAAAGGGAAAGAATTCCGGGCTGGAATTAAAGAAAATAGAGCTTTATGAAACGCCCACTTCTTTTTATACGATGGAAAAGATGGAAGAAAGGGGATAAACCATGGAAAATTTAGTCCACAAATATTTGACAGACCATGTTGAAAAATACGGAAACCGAACGCTGGTCACGGAAAAAGAGAATAATTATACGTTTGAAGAACTGGAAACTATGTCAAACCAAATGGCAAATTATTTAAAAGAATGGAATGTGAAACGATATGACAGGGTCTGCCTGATCATGGATTCCACAATCAATGCGCTTGTAACGATTTTAGGAGTCATGAAGCTGGGAGCTATATTTGTCCCGATATCCGTTGCGGCAAATCCGGCTAAAGTGAAAAAAATCTGCATGCAGACGACTCCTCGGTTAATCGTATGTGATGAGAAATATGTGACGCAGGAAATGACCGATTGGGGATACAAAATGATCATAAACGGGAGCAGCCGGTATGGGGACGGCGACCATGTGCTTGGAAATTATAGGTCATTTTCGGGAAACAGGATAAATAGCAGGGTTTTAAGCAAAGACATCCTATATATCATGTTTACTTCGGGAACAACGGGGGAACCTAAAGGAGTCATGATCTCACATGAAAGCGTCTGCACCTTTATGGATTATGTAGTAAAAAAATTCGACCACAATGAATCTACGTGTACGCTGGCCAAAACCCCGATATCGTTTGACCCGTATTTAACGGAAATTGTTCCGAGCTTTATAGGCGGAGGAAGAGTCGTCCTTTTTTCCTCGACATATTCCATCAACAGCTTCTTTAAAATTATACAAAAAGAAAAGATAAGTAATTTTGGATGCGGTCCCTCCCTGCTGAGATTAATGTTGAAAAACAGGAATTTCTTTCATAAGTATGATGTGTCTTCCCTGCAGGAAATATATTTTGGATATGAAAACTGCCCGATATGGGTCATAAGAGAGCTGCAGGAATTGATGCCCGGCACGAAATTCATCAACGGATATGGAACAACGGAGACATATGCGAGCAGTACGTTTCATATCGTGGAGGATTTGAAAAATAAAAATATTACGGATATGCCGATCGGAGATCCGATTGATGGGACGGAGCTGCTGGTCATGAAAGAAAACCGCAGGGCGAAAGCCGGAGAGGTGGGAGAACTGGTGGTCAGGGGGACCAGCCTGATGAACGGATATTGGAAAAATGAAAGAGATACGGCGCTGGTAATGAGAAACCACCCTGAATTTCCATTAAGTCAGGAAAAAGTATACTATACGGGCGATCTTGTTAAACTGGGCGATAAAGGGGATATTACATTTGTCGGAAGAATGGACGAGCAGATCAAGATCAATGGTTATAGGGTGGAGTTGCTGGAAATAGAGAAGCTGGTTGAATCCTTTGAAGGTGTTCTTGAATGCGCGGTTATTTTTATAGAAGACGATAATATAAACCGGCTGATTTGCTTCTATAGCAGCAAGCACCCGTTTGCGGTCAAAGATTTAAAGGATATGTGTTCCAGGGAACTGGAACATTATAAAGTGCCGAATGAATGGGTCGAAGTGGAAGAACTTCCCCATAACCATAATTCAAAGCTGGATAAGCGGGAACTGCAAAGATACTATATTGAAAAAATAAGGGATTGACAGAAGGGCATCGGATGAAAAAATATTTTGTATTATTAAGCGGGGATTATGAACGGGATTGTTTGGTTTTATCCGGTTTACAGAAGGAAGAATGCCAAACAGATGCCTTAATGATAAAGATATGCCCCCAAAAGAGCCATGAGGCATATATGAATAGAATCAAAGGGGAGTTTCCGATTCATAGCCTCGACATCTATTATATGGCGGAGCTTTTTGAAAATATTTGCGGGGATGAAGAAGCTTACGGGAAATTGGAGGACAGCCCCCATTACCTGTTTACGTCCGCATCGATAGCAATCGCAAGAGCAGAAGCGCTGAAAATCAAGCATATTGTTTTTCTTTTTACAGTAGAGGATATGAAAAAGGTTACGGATCACCCGAAAAGCTATCTCGCACTGCTCAAAAAAATTGCTGAAATAGGCACATCGGAAGGATATATGCCGGAAATAGCTTTTCCGCTGCTAAAAGATATCGAAAAAGATAAACGAATGAATCAAAAAACAGGAAGCGACGGCGGGGAGAAAAGGAACGACAAAGTATTGCTGCTGTATTCCGGGGGTCTGGATTGTACCGTAGCGGCATATGCGTTGCAGAAAAAATATAAAAAGCTGTATATGCTGAATATGCAGTATGGCCAGTCGGGCCGTTACCAAGAAGGCTATTGCAGGGATGAAAATGTAAAGGCACTGAGAAAAAACGGAGAAGTGGAAAATATAATAGTCGAGACATCCATAATGACGCGAATAGGCGGGACTGCGCTGCTGGATGATGGACGGATCATAGGAGAGTCGAATGCGGCGGAAGAATACGTTCCGTTTAGAAATACGATATTCCTCAACATTGCATTCATGCACGCGCAATATTTTAAGATTAATACGATATCGACCGGCACTCATAAAGATGACATCCATGCGCCCGACTGCCAGATGGATTATTATGAAGTGTTCCAGCAGCTTGTCCTCTTGGAAAGAGGGCCGTCCCAAATAAAATTGAATCCCGTCCTGTTTGAAATCGGAGGAAAAAGAGAACTGATCGAGGAAGGGCTTCGGTTAGGGGTTGATTTTGGGAAGACCTGGTCCTGCCACAATTACGTATCGGAATCGTGCTGCGGGCCGGATGCGAAAGCCTGTGGAATATGCGGGAACTGTCAGTCAAGGCATCGGGCGTTCGGGCAAGCCGGATTAACGGATCCCCTATTGTATGAAGTCGAGCCTGCTGCGGGAAATGGGCAATAAAAGGATTTGCATGATGGAATATGTTCAAAACGACCATAAAGAGAAAAATGGAATAGATAGAAGTCTTGCGGTAAGCAAGGCATATGATTTTCATAAAATGTCGGAAGGCTATCAGCCTACGCCGCTGGTTCGCCTGGAAAACCTAAAGAAATATGGGATAGGCTGCACGGTATATGCAAAGCTTGAAAAATACAGGGAAGGAACGAAGTCGTTTAAATCTTTAGGCGCAAGCTATAGTATGTCCAGAATTTTAACAAAAAAATATTATGAGATTACCGGAGAGCAGCCTGACTGGCATAGGACCGGCCAAAGCAGAAAAATAGCGGATGTGACAGGGCCGATACATTTCAGGGCAGCGACGGACGGAAACCACGGAGCAGCGGTAGCGTGGTTTGCCGACTGCACGGGGCATCGGGCGACCATATATTTGCCCAATGATACGGAAAGTGAAAAGAAGAAACGGATAAAATCGTTTCATGCAGAAGTCATTTGCATTGACGGAACATATGATGAATGTGTAAAGAAATGCCATGAAGACGTGTTATTAAAGGGAGGTGAAGAGGTTACGGATATAGAAACCGGCTCAAACAGGGAGAATGTGGAAAATATTATTTTAGGCTATACCACTTTATTTAACGAAGTCATGGATGCTTCCGATATTAGGTTTGACACGGTTTTTGTCCCTGTGGGGGTCGGAGGGCTGGCGGCAGCGGCGGCCATTTCTCTGAAAAACAGATGCGAAGGCATAAAAATAGTCGCCGTAGAACCATATTCAGCGGACAGCCTGTATAGAAGCGTGGAGGGCGGGAGGATCATTCCGACGGACGGCAGACAGGATTCGCTGATGTGCGGGTTGAATTGCGGGATTGTATCCGAATATGCATGGTCGGTTTTAAAGCGCCAGGTTGACGGCTGTGTCAGAATTTCGGATCATGAAATAAAAAAAGCGGCGCATTTATATGAAAGAGAATATGAGAAGGAAAGCTATACTGCATGCGCGGCTTTTGCAGGCTTTTTGGAGATGTGCAAAAGGAAACAGTGGAAGGAAGAGGAAAATGTTCTCGTAATTTTTACGGAATGATGGGTGAAAATGTGGTGAAGGAATACATAAAAGATAAAGATTTTGAATCAGTGGAATTGGACTGGGATGAGGCGGTGCATACGATTGAAGAGGCCGTTTGCTGTATGGAAAGCGGTGATTTTGTGCAGCCGTTAAAGCCATATCTCAGGTTTGGGTCCGATGAAAACCGAATCATTGCTATGCCGGCATATATCGGAAAAGAATTTGATATGGCGGGGATCAAATGGATCGCCAGTTTCCCGGGCAATCGAAGATCAGGAAATGCGAGGGCCAGCAGTGTTTTGGTATTGAACGATGCCGGAACGGGCAAGCCATTAGCGATTATGAATACGGCGTATCCGAGCATTATACGGACGGCGGCCGTCAGCGGCGTCTTGATAAAGCGTTATGTGAAGAGCAGGAAAAAAAGTAAAGTAAGGATAGGGGTCATAGGATTCGGCCCGATCGGCAGGCACCATGTGCTCATGTGCGATTCTATTCTGCGTGGCGTCGATGCGGAGTATTGCGTATACGATGTGGAAGGGGCGGAAAAGGACGGGCTTCCCGGCAGGGTGCAAGATAAAATGAGATTTGCCGACAAATGGGAGGATGCATATGAGAGCTGCGATATCGCCATAACATGCACAACGGCGCGGGAGAGATATATAGATAAAAAACCATTGGACGGAAGTCTGTTATTGAATGTATCGCTGCGCGATTATAAAAAAGATGTTTTTGAATACGTAAAGGGAGGGATCGTTGTTGACCAGTGGGAGGAAGTATGCAGGGAGAATACCGATATTGAGCAGTTTTATTTGTCCTGCGGGTTGAAAAAAGAAGATACCCGCTCTGTCATAGATGTTGTGTGCGGAGATCTGATGGATAAGCTGGCAAAGGGACAGACGATCATGTTTAACCCGATGGGAATGGCTGTGTTTGATATTGCGATCGGAAAGTATTTGCTGCATCGTTTTTTTTCGTGACTGCCCGTATCATTTATGGAGGAAAAAGAAATGGATTTTTTGAAAGAGCGTCATAAAGTGCTGGTTTTAGCGCCCCATATGGATGATGAGGTAATAGGATGCGGCGGGAGCCTCATTAAGCATAGCGAAGCGGGAGATTCCATCGATGTTATATACTTTACAAATGGTTCTCATTTTGTAAGTGATATGGAATTAAGGAAGCAGAAAACGGCGAATCGGCTGTCTGAAGCAAAAAGGGTATGCGGGGAATTAGGCATGAAATACCATATGCTGGATATTGACGACAGATCGCTGACGTATAATGAAACATTGCTAAAAAATGTAGTGGATCTGCTGATAGAAATCTCTCCGGATATCGTTTATGTGCCTCATAAAAAGGAAGGGGACCGTGAGCATAGAATTGTCCATAAGATCTTTTGCGAAGCAAACTGGCTGGCATCGGATGTTTTTTTTATAGAAAAAGGGAAAAAGAGGGAATGCCCCAAATTGGTTCTGGAATATGAGGTATGGACTCCTTTGACGGAAATCGATCTTTATGAAGATATTACGGATTATATGGACAAGAAAATGGATCTGATATCGTATTACGAGTCCCAGATTATGTTTACGGATTATGCGGAAGCAGCCAGGGGGCTGAATGTATATAGGGGAACGATCGGAAAAGGAAAAAAATCTTATGCGGAAGCTTTTAAAATACAGAGAATCTGCCTTGATGAATAAAAATAAAAAATGAAAACGGAAAGTGGGAAAAAATGAATTTATCTATAATTATTCCAGACCACAACGACCTGCGGCTGATGGAGCTGATCGAAAGCATTGATTTCGTCAATTCAGAAAAGCAAAAAGTGGAACTGGTATTGGTGTTAAACAGGCCGACGGCCGAACTGCTCCAGCTTGTTGATGAGATAAAAATAAAGTATCATAAAAAGTTTAATATCAAAAGCGTTTTTATCGAAATATGCAATTTAGGGTATGCATATAATGCAGGCGTTGAGAATGCTTCTTATGATAACATCATGTTTTTGGATTCCGATTTGATATGCATGCCCAATGCGATTGGCAAAATGGTTCAATGTATGGAGGCAAAAAATGCCAAAATTGTAAAAGGAATTGTATGGTTTAAACATCACGGGTTCATTACAAAATTAATCTCCAATACGAGAAAAGTAACCACATCAAAAGTAAAAAAGGCATATATCCCCGTTTTGCTGATGAAGAAGGATATTTTTGAGGAGCTGGATGACGGGTATATGTTTGCCGTGGATACGGTATGGTGCGCTGATGCGGACTTTGCAAATAGAATTGAAGAGAAAAAAATTCCCGTAAAATATATAAAAAGCGATTTCTTGCATCCGGCGATCAGCCTGAAAAAGGATTTAAAAGATGCTTTATATTACGGTTTCGGCAAAGGCATCAGGACGAAAAGGACAAAGGAGGACTGGAAGCCGTGTCGGGAGGTATGGGACTTGGTAAAGAGCGCGAAAAAGGAGAAGCTGAATTTTTTGGAATATGGCTATTTGGCATTTTGGGCAATGCTCATGCAGCTTGGGTGTTTTATGCAGCTTTGTCTGCCGAATCAATTTTTCTTTTCCCAGTCTATGGAATTTGATGAAGGAAAGCGATGAACAAGAAAAAGAAAGGATCTGCCTATGAATCAGAAATATAAACCAATCGGTGAGATTATCGTTGGTATCAATGGATGGATAGAGGAAGGACACGACGCGTCTGTAACAATTATCGATGCGAATGAAGACAACTGTAAGATTTTGGGCGCGTTGGAAGAGGAGAAAGTGACAAAGAATAAGTGCGCGTATAATACATTGCCTGTCAAATCGCTGGACGCATTAATCAAGTATCTGAAGATTGATGTAAGTGATATAAAGAAAGTTGTATTTGGATGGAATCTTCCTATGCTTTTCCAAGGAAAAAACAGACTGATGGAATTTTCAGACAAGCAAATATTAAGAATGCTTTTTCCGAATAATAATATAGAAAATAAAACGGTGGGATATATTGACCATCATTTGGCGCATGCGGCATGTGCTTTTCGGACCTCCGGTTTTGAAAGGGCGATTGTCCTGATTTTGGACGGTCAGGGAGAGAACGAATCAGGAAGCCTGTGGATCGGCCAAAACAATGGTTTGCAGCGCATAAAAACGATCGATATATATTCGTCATTCGGATACTTATATGAGGCGGTAAATGAAATACTGGGATTCAAGGTCAATGAGTCGGGGAAAACTATGGGATTGGCCGCATATGGAACGGACCAGTATTTGGATAGGATAAAAAGCTGCTTTTATATCCGGGATAATTTTTGCTTGAATGACAGCATGAAAAAATATAAGACTGCGGCAAAACGATTTTCTTCCGGGCACATGGATATGCAAGAGACGTGCATCATTATGTGGAAGTTATTTTTTGCCGAAAAATTAGGCATAAAGCCGCTGGATAAAAAAATAACTTCTTTTTATGATGTGGAGGAAAAATACAGGAATCTGGCGGCTTCCGTACAATCTTTCCTGGAGTTTGCAGCCATGGAATTATTAAAGCCTGTAATAGAGGAAACAAATATACGTAATGTCTGCGTGGGCGGCGGGGTTGCGCTCAACTGCAAGATGAACGGCGTGCTCCTGTCCCAGGATATGGTGGATGATATCTATATCAATCCGGCGGCAAATGATGCGGGGGTTTCCATGGGCGCGGCATTGGAATATGCAAAGCAGATGGGTCTGTGTTCCCGGGTTCCGTTTTCGGGGGGAGGGCTGGAATATTTGGGAATTGAATTCGAGGATTCTTATATCATTGGGAAAATTGAGGAATATGGGATGAATTACGATGTATATGATAATGCGGAACAGATCATTGCGGATGAAGTGAACAGGGGAGGGATTGTCGCATTATTTCAAGGCAGGAATGAGTGGGGGCCGAGAGCTTTGGGAAATCGGTCAATTATTGCTTCGGCTGCTTCCAAAACGATGTTGGATTATATTAACAGTAAGATCAAGAAGAGGGAGCTTGGACGACCGCTAGGTCCTACGATTCTTTTTGATAACGATGAATTTGAAGACGTGAAAGGGAAAAAGTCGGCGAAGTATATGAATATCGCATTTCGTGCAGGGGCTGATATGGAGAAATATGAGGCCGTTGTGCATTGCGACAATACATACCGGCCTCAATTTTTAGAAAAAGAAAATAACGATATATATTATAGGCAAATAAGGAAGATCAAGGAGACCAGCGGGGAAGCAGCTATTAT
>OFFC01000275.1_pt1 | contig 44563 bp, 30 predicted proteins | sample 1521271 | NCBI WGS metagenome assembly OFFC01 (sample SAMEA3504123, study PRJEB24116) | mouse gut metagenome | biome: mouse gut; feature: mouse-associated habitat; material: faeces | place: Denmark | collected 2011 | reverse complement strand
GAATATCAATAATTTCAAAGCACTCTTATGATTTTTTAGTGGACACTAATGATATGTTCTCAGAGATTGTTAGATCGGCTTCCTTATTGAGTTCTGCCAATCGCTCATCTCGTTCTTTTTCAAGTAGCCGAACATTACCAAGGCGTAGCCTGAGTACATTCTCCAGTCTTCTTTTTTCCTTTTCATCGTAAGAGTATTCCAATTGTTTTTTATTTTCCGCAACGAGATTTTCCAGTCCATCAAGTCTTGCTTGATAGTATTCTTTCGTCTGCTGTACATTTCGAAGTCGGTCGCTCTGTTCCTGCATTTTAGTTTCCTCTATTCTCCTTTTACGTTCTAAAGAGAGAAAGGCTGCAAAATCGCTTCTCATATTCTCAATCAGATCAGCATCCATAGCATCATTGGATGCATTCTTCTCGGCTCCTTCGACCTGTGACTTTTTGAACACTCGGTCAATAACCTGTTGATCCACTATCATGCGGTCATTATTAACGCTATAAAGCACCGGCAGCAGTTCACACGTATCTTTATTCTCCGCATTCATTTTCCTACTGGTTTTAAGCCGATAAACACCTAAATAGAAAATATTTCCTTCATTCAGAACTTCATCAGCTGCTATAGAATAACTGAATGCATTCTGGGATTTCTGGCTTTCATGTGTAAAATATTTCAGACAAGCCAAAATAAACGGATGATAGATATTCATGTATATCAAAGTAGGATCTTCATATGCCCTGTCTTGATCAAATGTCAATCTAAAGCTTTGAAGCCCATCAATATGCCTTTTAAACGCATTCAGATTAAGTCTATTTTCATCTGAACTCTCATCTCCATATTGAGTTAAGAAATTCCTCAGTATATTTGGCTTGCTAAGAGGCAGATTAAAGAGATATATGCCTTTATTGACTTTTTCGAGGTTACAAGTTGTAAGATATAGACGAATAACAGACTCCAGGTAATTTTTCAGTTCTATATCTGTCACATATGCGTTATTGTAAAGAATCTTATTAATCTCTTCCCGGAAATAAGCATCATTGGTAAGAGCATTACTGAGTCCTTCCTTAAGATGTTTCAAATGCTCTTTCTCGTTTTCAATAGCGCGTTCCACCTCCGCAATTTTCCTTTCCTGAACTTCAGGTGATAAATTCTCAGTGAAAAACTCCTTTTCCATCTTGTTATAGACATCTTGAATAGTCCTACCGTTTCCAACAGGAGCATCCAATATAGCCTCCATGTCCCCAACCGTACCCTTAAAAATACCTATACGGTCAAGAAGCCTCATATATATCATTTCCTGAATTGAATCAGCGACAATGATATTATATATATTGACCACCTTTGCCTTCTGTCCAAAACGATCAATACGACCTATGCGTTGCTCCACAACCATAGGATTCCAAGGTAAATCATAATTTACCATGGAATTACAGAATTGCATATCCAAACCTTCGCTACCTACCTCAGACGACAAAAGAATTTGAGTATCGTCATCGGTTTTGAACTGATGGAGAATCTTATTCCTGTCTTCACTTAAAACCTGACCGTGAATTATTACAGAATTGAATCCTGCACGTCTCAATCTTATCGATAGATATTTGAGCGTCCTACGGAAGAGGGCAAAGATAACCAGTTTCTTATTACCTCTCTTGAAAACCTCATTGATAATCTCAATAACTTTGGCAACTTTGGCATCCTCGTAGTCCGCATACCTGTCAATTCCTTTATCAAGATCAGCTTCTTCGTTCAAATAAGCCCATACGCTGCTTGCAACCTGACGCTTTTTTTGCACCAAGCCAAGAGCTCCACCCTGTGTCAATTTTTCCTCACCCCAATAATCGATATATGAGTTATCATCCCGGTAATCTTCAATAACCTTATTAAATTCCTGGCGTTCATCCTCATTCAAGACCACTTTTGCTACATGCGGTTGTAGTTCAGCCTGCGACATATCCATCGTAACTTCTCGTTTTCTTGTGCGAGAGAACACGGTATTCATCACACTCATTGAAGAAATCAAGTACTGAAGTCTTGCCCTAAGCTGATGACAGTCTTCTTTGTCCAGAAGACTTAGAATCTCATGAAACAGTGGATCCTCTTTATAAAGGTCCAAGATAGAGGTTGAGCTTGAGTAGATTTCCACTTCATCTGAATTATAGAACCGACTGCTTATATTGGTGCATAAAAGCTTCTCTTTAATATCCTGCAACGGTTGATTGGAATTTAGCATTGATAATGCCTCGATGAAAGGCTTATTCTCCTCTATTCGGTTTCTGAAAATCTGATAGTTGAAGTATCTCTTGGCATCCAGCAAATGCAATAGGTTATAAAGATTTTCTTCATCAATCATTACTGGGGTTGCCGTAAGGAAAAGAGCCGAGTCTGTATTTCCCATTATAATCTCAGCCCCTTTATAAGTCTGAGTGTTACTGTTACGCAGCTTGTGTGCCTCATCGCACAGCACCATACTGAAACGACAAGGATTTTCTGAAAGGAAGTCAATTAAATTGACTGCATTTTTCTTATTAGCAGCAACTTCCTTTCCCTCTTTTTCTTCATCTTTTTGGTTCTTCAAACGAATTTTCTCGTAATTCAGAATAGCTCTTACGGTCTTTGCTCCGGAAGAAAGATCATCAATAAGATTTTTCGTTGTATCGTATATGATAAAATCAAGTCCAAACTTCTCACGCAGCTCTGCCTGCCATTTGTGCTGAAGAGACTTCGGACAGACTATCAGAACATTCTTGAGTTCTTTCCGTGCTTTCAATTCCAACATGACGTGTCCGGCCTCAATTGTTTTACCAAGACCTACCTCATCCGCCACCAGAATACGTCTTGTCGGTGAGTTCAAAAATTTAAGCAAAGGCTTGAACTGATATGCTCTGAAGAGTGTCTTAGATGCTTTCAGAGAAGAGATAGTGCTATTATTTGAATTCTGTATCTTAAAGGTCGTATTAACTTTAGAAAAATCTGCGTATGAACCAAACATTCCACTCTTGCAGCAATCAAACGGATCGGATGAATCAAAATCAGCGCGAAGATCCGGTTCAAGAACATCCACAATTCCGTCAGAGAAAGACACACGGTAAATCTGCCGGCCCCGGCGGGCTGGTTTTACTTCTACAACTACTCCGCGTGCATTTGTATCAGCCAATATAACACTTGAACCTACTTTATATAGTGCCATAATTATTAGTTAACTATACCTGAATTAATTGAGAGTCATTTTTTTAGCATTCTGGCAGCTCAATTTCCATCAAAACCACGATAGACAATGTGGGCGTGGTTGGTAAAAATACCTACTGACATAATCTTCTGTTACTTTAGTTTAGAGACAACATCGCCAAATAGGGCGTGGTTCTTGATGATGCCATCATCGAGGTCGGGCACTATGCCGCGTTCGGCTACCAGGGCCAGGCGGTCATGGTATTCTCCACATTCGGCGACTTGGGCGCCGAGCGTCTTCAGCTGGTTACGCTGCTTGGTTGAGAGCGTTGATTCACTCGTCTTCAGGTCGTCGATACGCTTTTTGAGGCGCTCGATGTAGGGCAATAGGTAGCGCGCGCGAATACGCTCCACCGTAGCCACATTCATGCGGTGAACATACACTATCACTTGGAAAGCTCCCTTCTTGGATGCGAACAACCAATAGATAGGCCGGTTCTGATACATCTTCTTGTGGTCTTTCCAGAAGTCCTTGATGAAGTATTGTTCAAGACTCTTACCCAGACAATCTTCGATGAAGTTAAGGTTCTCGACCTGTGTCTGATCGCCTAATGTCTGGCGCACAAAGGTTGCAAAGCGATTAACGGCGTTGTCATGAAAACCGCAATCTTCGGGCATCAGAGGAATGATGCCGTCATCGTCAATCCAGAATTTTTCATCTGTTCCGGGAATCTGGTATTCAGCAATCTCCTCCGCAGTTTCATTCGGATGAGCTATTGCCAATCCGAGGCGGTCAAGACGATAACGCCCCATCATACAACCCACAGCGTAGCTGATAAATTGCTTCATAACGACCGCCGGATTCCATTCTATTTTGTTATCTGAAATAACAATCTCTCCTTGCTGAAGAATTGTGACTTCGTCAAATGGTACGTCAGGCGTCAATTCATCCTGCAAGCCGTATATTTCGATGAATCGGCGATTGAGATCTTCTTCGTTGGCATGAAGCTTCATGAACAGGGATTCCCATTTCTGGCAATACTGTTCATATCTCCATTTGAGAGAATATAATTGCGGAGCAACCGGGTCAATACACAGTATTTCTCTCGTCTCCTGACGATGCTTTTCTATCTGCGCATCAATGTTATCCATATACGTTTGGACATCGACAGCAAGAAGAGGATTCTTTTCAAAATCCCAAGAGGTTTCGTGTGAATCCCAATCAGCTTTAGAAATACCTATGCAATTTTTGACCAAATGACCAACATTCCATTTGTCAAATGATACAATAGGAATATCTTTTACAGTTCCTGCACAACAAGAAAGTGTTGGATTTATAAGATTTTTAAGATGAAGATATACTTTTGAACATAAGAATCCTGTTATCTCAAATAATTGATCTTCCTGAGAAGTAATAAGAGAAGGACTATTATGATTAAAAATAAATCCAGACGGAAAGTATCTAGTTGCAGGTTTTGAAGCAGTGACCATATTCCAAGCAACCCCGGAAGATAAGTACTTATCTTCATTCTGGGGAGTAAATTTTGGATAACGTTTCATGTACTCCAAAGTTGACAAGTCATATTTTGTTACAGTATCAAAATTCCCATACCATTTTTTGTACTCTCCACCCTTAACCATCGGTACATAAATCTTATGATTTTGTCCTACTTCTGAAATGTGATGAAAGGAAAAACCAATTCGTCTAAAATCTATCTCCTTCCAATCCCGAAACATATCATCGTTGCAGCCTGAAAGCAATCCATGGCCAGCAAAAAACAAATCACCGATTGTTTTGGAGTTTTCAAAAATATCAACTAGTCTTGGACTTACCCAATATCCTATTGGGCTTCCTGGAATTTTTGAGAAACTATGTTGGTCAGATACAAAATAGCCATATTCTTTATCTAAAAATAAAGAATGAATTTTCTCGATTGTCCTTACCTGTACATGCTCTTTGAACAATCTCCTATAAATTCCCTGACTTCCTTGATTTGAATTCTGGATGACAAATGCTACCGAACCAAAATCAGAACCGAACACACCTCTTCCTAAATGAAGTAATGAAAGGATATGTTGAGTGTATATCAGCAACTTCCTAAGCTTTTCAAACGAACTTATGAACATCCAAGAAGGTAAATTTATCATAGACCAAATACCATTTTCCTTACAAAGTCGCATGGCAACTTCCATGAAAATCGTCATTAGGTCAGCCTTACTATTCGGATATCGATTTTTAGTGTACAGAGAAAGTTTTTCACTAAATGAACCTCCTCCCATATACGGAGGATTCATTACGATTGCATCGTAATGAGTGGAGAGGGCCGCGATGACGGGGTTGTCGCTATCCGGCTCATCGAAGATTTGGATTGAACCGAGTTCGCAAGACTCCTCCGGCATACCGCTCATGTCATAGACACGGGGCATCAGCGAAGCATCGATGAGGGAAGCGTCGCGCTGACACGCTTTGAGCATTAGGGCGAATGTTGCAAGTTGCTTGGCACGCGTGTCAATGTCTATACCGGTGAGGTTCTGGGTAAAGATGCACTCTATGGCTTCACGACGGGTGTATCCTTCGGTGATATAGAGGTCGTAAAGAAGGTCGAAACACTCGTTAAGGATATGGCCGGAACCGCACGCTAAGTCAGCGACTTTGATGTCTTCAATGTCATGGCAGATTGCTTTCGGCTGTTCGGGAGTATCGACATAATATTTACGCTGATTCTCCGGCAGTTTATCCTTACCGCCAAGAACACCGCCAATGGTGTTCTGCACCATATACTTCACTATCCAGTTGGGTGTGAATATCTGGGTTGCAGCCGGAATGTCATCGGCATCGTATTTCCCTTTCTTGGCAAACACCTGATCTTTCTTCTCTGAGATATAGAACTGATAGAGCCAACCCAACAGTTCAGAGGAATGATAGTCTTCCTCAGTGATGAAGTCGGTGGTGTTGAGCATATCAATGAAGCCGTTCTCCAACAGGATTTTTGCAGGGAACAGGACATCGGTGTAATCACTCTGCAAACTAAAGCACTTTGCGATAAGCGGAGTATTGTGGCAGAAAGCTGAAATCAGCATTGCAAACTGATCCTCAGTCTTGGTGTCATCGTCAATCAGCTTCATCAGAGACTCGCGGTCTTCTTCATCCATCTCAGGAATATGACCTTGACGAGCCTCATCCACAATAAGGGGTGTGCGTGTTGAACCGACATAACGGAGCACCGGCTCACAAAGTCCATTCATTGTGAGAATGCGGATAGCCATCAGACGGTTGAACCAAGTATATGCTGCTTCCTCAACCACATGGTTGACCCCATATTGCCGGATCTGTTCCTCCAGAGACTTGAACCCGTGATAGAAAGCCACAGTACAGGGCTTGTCGTCTATCCATACCGCACCTCCCGGCACTAACTTCGGAGATACCGTAGGCACCCCGGCATCACCAAAGCCAAGCGTGACAAGGCGGCTTGCCACCCCCTGACGAAGTTTATTTCGAGCTTCCGTAGCGAAGCGTTTCAGCTTAGTCGTATTCATTTGTCTTGTCCTTTCTCTTTTTGACTGAGGTGAAAAAACAATTTCTGACGTTCTATTTCTTCTCGAAGTTCTGCTTTGGAAGGCATGTAGGTCATATATTTGGATGCAAACAAGTGATCATTATCATGCAATACAGAAAATCTTGCTATATCATCATCTGTGTCAGCACATAGAATGATGCCGATAGTGGGATTGTCTCCTTCTGTACGTTTCAATTCATCGTACCTTCTGATATACATATCCATCTGCCCAACATCCTGATGTGTTACCTTAGATGTCTTAAGGTCAATCAAAACGTAACATTTTAATATTACGTTATAAAAGACTAAATCAATGTAATAATCCTCCTTTTCCGTATGGATTCTCTGTTGGCGAGCCATCCATGCGTAACCCTTTCCAAGCTCCATAATGAATCTTTGCAGATTGTTCAAAATCGCATTTTCAAGTACTGATTCATGATAATTGTGATTTTCTCCCAATCCGAGAAATTCAGCGATTACCGGATTCTTGATATATTCATGCTTGTCTTGTAATGGAGCAGTGAGTTTTACCATCTCGTCATGCACTCCCTTTTTATCCTGAGACTTCAAGATACGGTGATAGTATTGTGAGGATACATTTCTTTGCAAGGTGCGCGTTCCCCATGTTTCTCTTATAGCTTCGCGAGCATACCAGTTCCGAGCCTCCTTGTCCGGCACTTGCAAAAGTATGCGAAAATGAGTCCAGCTTAATGGAGACACCAATCTTTCATTCACTGCGTGGAAAATTGGACGCACTGCGTCTACTTTTTCGTCTGAAGATTTTAGACGCACTGCGTCTACTTTTTCAAATATCAGTAAATCAGGAAAATATTGATAGAACTTCAGGTATTTATAGAGATTGCTGCTGTCAAAACCACTGCCATATTCCTCTGTTAAGTTCTTGGCCAGTTTTTTGATAACATTTGCTCCATATTTCGCACGATCTTTTCCCTCAAAGTCTTCGATAGCAATGCGTTTTCCTAAAAGCCAATTCCTTTGGATTAAAATCGTATCGGTTATCTTATAAGCCGCACGTTTTGCCTCGTCAATGATATGACGAGCATCATCCAGAAGATTGTCCGTGAAGACAAAACCTTCAAGACTCTGATATTGTGAATTGACAATCAGCTTGTCTGATTCATTATTCATTTTTTTACTCATAGCATTGCTTGATAGTTCATTTGCTAGTTCAGTTACTAGTTCATCCAAAGGATTTGCCGGTTCATTTCAGAGAATGCTGGTTCATTTGCTAGTTCCTTACTTAGTTACTTTTAGGCTTACTTAGTTCCTATGCTTAGTTACTTTTCACATTACTTAGTTCTTCTACTTAGTTAGTTTTGATGCTACTCAGTTCCTTACTTAGTTACTATTGGCCTTTACTTAGTTACTTTCCCAACCTCTAAGTAGCTGGTCAAATTAAATGAATACTATATGCGCAGTTATTTTTGAGTCATTTCCGTCTCTTGAAGAAGGAGCGATGCGGACATCGCGACTGATGAAAGGGGCGGAAAGGACCAAAAAGAACAAGCAGATAGTATTCAAGCTACTTCATAATATAAAAATTTAGTAGCGTTTTAATTTGAACAGCTACTTACGAGATACATATGACAGTGAAAGATAAGATTGTCAGTATATTTTTACCGTATGAAAAACCTGAGCGTCCGTAGATTCTGGAGAAACATCAGTAGATGGTTCTCCTACTTGAACGTATGTCGCAATGTTGAAGATTGGGATTATACAAGCATTCTGGCTATTGAACACCATCAAATTGAGCGTGTGCGGGACTCCATAGCCCACTACCATAATCACCTTAATGCAGATAGAGATATAGAACGGCTCAATCTTGCTTTGCGTCTGTTGGATATAATCGAAGAAGATGGGTGTTGGGAAAGGATTGGCGAGCCTCCTAACTTTGTAGAGTGCAAGGACAAAGCATGTTTATATAAACGGGAAGATGACCCTGAGTCATTTTATACAATTCCCGTTTATGTCAATCACAGAAATGCCATGCGATATTCCCAACGGGATATGGCAAGTTATACAGAATCTAAAACAGGCGCAATGTGGCAATCCCATCTTAGAGTAGAAAAGGCATGGCATATCTATCATCGCCTACGTTTATATTTCATGCGCAGTTGGTGGGATTAGTTTGCATTATTTAATGAACTGTTGAAAAGCCCGTCGGTTTTCAAACCGCAGAGATTAAGTTGAGCGGCTATTTCGTCAACTCTATCTTTTATTTCGTAGAAATCTGCATGGTTGCTTTTCTGTGGTTCAGACATGGCCAAAGGCAGCCCCTGTCGATCAGAGAAGTAAAGAGAATTGATCGTTTTTCGTTTCTTCCGACCCTGATATTCAACACATTCTCCACCCCTGACAGCAGGAGTATGCGAGCCGTCGAGATGCGTTACAGACATATCAAGTCTATGCTTGTATCTTTCCACCAGAGCTGCGAACATGGATTGCCATTCACCAAGTCGGCACCATTCCCTAAAATGGTGGTAGACTGCGTTCCACCTCAGTACAACATCGCTAAAGAGATGACCTATCGGGAGTTGATGCCGCTGGCAACCACTCTTAAACTTGTGAAGAATCGCATTTACGACCTCAATAAGACATGCTTGGGAGCCATATCATCATTTTGCTACGCTAAGATAAGGCATAATTTATTTTTTTATTGTATCTTTGTCAAGTACAGTGTATTTCTGCATTGGTTCGATAAATTAAAGTGCGGCAACTCTAATATACCGAATTTCTACAGAAGCACGCTATATTTTAACATCTTGTCATATCGCTTAACATTTGAAAATCAGTTTAAATCACTTCATTAGTAAAAAATTCCCGATATATTATGATAGTTCTAAAAAATTCAGTAAATTTGCGTCAAATTCAATTCTGAAGATATGGAACGTGACCTAAATAGGATTAAGCTCGTATTAGTCGAAAAAAAGAGAACGAACAAATGGCTGGCGGAGCAATTGGGTAAGGACCCGGCTACGGTCTCCAAATGGTGTACAAATTCGGCTCAACCCGGGCTGGGAACTTTGTTTGCGATTGCAGAGCAGTTGAATGTTCAAGTCAGAGATTTGCTAAACGAGCCTATTAAAGAATGCGCCAATCAATAACCTTATGCCGGTAAATAAGCACGCGCTCATAAGATACCACGCTCTCGACAAATGCTTCAGTAATTTTGCCAAGAGATATTACATTGAAGACCTGATACAGGCCTGCAATGACGCTCTCTATGACCACACCGGAAATGAAAGATACAGCGACCCGTTGCATCCCGGTATAAGCAGGAGGCAAGTGCTTGTTGATATTGACTTCATGGAGAGCAAAGCAGGATGGGAGGCCTTGATTGAAAGGATTAAGGATGGACGGCGAGTCTATTATCGCTATGAAGCCCCCGAATATACCATCAACAATCAGCCAATCACTGATGAAGAAATGTCAAAGCTCGGTGAGACGATGCTCATGTTGAGCCGCTTCAAAGGTATGCCTCAGTTTGAGTGGATGGAGTCGTTGCTGACAAATCTGGAGGATAAATTCCATCTTCAAGGTTCTGCCGATTCTGTCATCAGTATGGATGGGAATGAATATGCAGCCGGAATAGAACATCTATCTCCGCTCTTCAATGCCATAATAAATAAGACTCCTCTTTCTGTCGATTACACAACCTTTGACGGCAAGAGTTTCAAATGGGAAATTCATCCATATCATATAAAGCAATATAACAATCGATGGTTCCTGATTGGACTGAACAACGATGAGTATCGAGACATAACGAACTTGGCTCTCGACCGAATAGTTAAGTTTGATATTCTTCACAGACCTTTTATTGAGAATACCATCATAGAGGATTTTGATGATTATTTCTATGATATTGTCGGAGTCAGCTTCCCTGCAGATGCCAAAGTAGAGGATGTGGTACTGAAATTCTCTGCTCATCGCTTTCCGTATATAAAAGCCAAGCCGATTCATGGTTCTCAGAAAGTATTGTCAGAAACAGATAGAACAATATGGCTGAAAATCATTCCTAATAAGGAGTTACAATCAATCATTCTTTCTTTCGGTGATGATGTAGAGGTCCTACAACCGGCTGCGTTCAGAGAGTCAGTTGCAGAAAAAATAAGAAATTCTTGTAGAAAGTACGAATTGATGCAGAAAGGCTGCACTAATAGTGCGTACCTTTGCAACGTTGATAGAGAAAACCTCTCTTCCAACAACCAAGAAAAGATTTGTAAAATCGATGCAGTTTGACTGCACAAATAGATACTAAATTTGCAGCATGAAATCAATCAGCTTCAAAAACTTCCGCCGCTTCGCAGACTTCCCCGAATTCAAATTCGGGGACATCACAATACTTGTCGGAGGCAACAACGCCGGCAAATCCACACTTGTTAAGGCTCTGCTGCTCGTTCTTGACAATCTAAAGACCATGCGCCGAGAAATAACCCTTGGTGAGACAACAAACATCTTTAAGGTTCTTTCTAATCCGGAGTTCAGATTCGACGAAAACACATTTCATGAACTGAACATCAAGAACTTTAGCCGTGCCCTTAATCGGCATTGTAATAATGATGAGGCAATTTCTTTCAACTTGACAGTTGAACACCCTTTGACAAGTGACTTATATGAGTTTGATATTGTAGTAAGTCGATATAATAGTGATTCAGGAGCAGATTCCAATGAGGATGCTCGTGGTCTCATTGATTTGCTCAAAGTCACAAATGTCACGAAGGGCATATCTCTTGAATTTTCGTTTACCTCCTCCAAAGAGGCACCGTATATGTATGTTCGTATTCCGGATGCAAAGGCCAAGAAATTGGCCGCTCAAGCTAATTCTTTAGAAAATCAGCGGAAGGAGATTCAGGAGTATATAAGAACTTGGGAAGACCGATATAATAGTATGGGAGACGATTCCATGTTCTTAGATGAAGTCTCAAAGCTCAATGACAGAAAGAGTGAATTAAAGAAAATAGAGAAAGTCCTCGGCGAAGTCCTGACTAAGCAGAAAAAAGCAAAAGATGTTGAGGCTAAGCTCCCACTTGCCAATACATTGAATCAAGCCTCGCCTTACCTTCTAATAGACTTAATCAATGATATTATAAGCTATTCGCACTACGGCTCATCTGAAAAGAAGGGATCTAAATCTTACAATCAGGAAATTAGAATTAAGGATTTACTGAAGGCTCAGGAAAATATTCTTGAGGAAATGAAGGGTGATGTTCGAATGCTACTTGAAAGTTTCAATGTAGATTATATTCAGGCGCATGGAGTAACCCAAAGGACTCTGTTTTCTTCAAGCGATGAGTCTGATCACATTGCAAAGACCATAAAAGACTTCATGCAATCTCGCGCCGGACGCAACGATGCGATTAGAGCCTTCATTCAGCATTGGATGAGAGAATTGAATATCGGGTATGACTATGCTGTCAATGACATAGACGGCGAAGCATTCAAGGTCTTTATTTTTGAGTCTGCCGAGGATAAAAAGGGTTTTCCCCTTGCCGACCTTGGTATGGGATCAATCCAACTGATAATGCTCTTGTTTGCGCTCGCATCTTCAATTAAGAGAAATTACGGCGCCGTTTTTGACACACCGACTGTCATTATTGAAGAACCGGAACAGAATCTTCATCCTGCCGTTCAGAGTCGCTTAGCAGAGATTTTGTTTGATGTCAATGAAAAGTTTGGAATCAAATTTATCATTGAAACTCATTCTGAATATCTAATTCGCCGCACACAGGTGATTGTCGCTGAAAAGTATAAGGAAGATGATAAGTGGCGCAATCCTTTTAAAGTTTATTTCTTTCCAAAGAGCGGAATGCCTTATGATATGAACTATCAAAATGATGGTTGCTTTTCAGAGGAATTTCAAACCGGCTTCTTTGATGAGGCATCAAAATTGGCCTTCAAGTTATTCTAAAGATGGATTTAATTATAGACAAGGCCAATATTCTCTCACTGCTATCCAGTGGAGATGATAACGCGATTTTTGAATATACTCGCTTAATCAAACGAGGTATCCGTCTATGTTTCAACTTCAACAAAGAAGAGGTTGATGTGAGCTCTCCAGACGGAGGCAAAATAATGATGTGGCTCTCCAATCTTGCACATGGTCGCAAATCTCCATTACCTGTATGGAATCCGACCATTGTGAGCGATGATATTAAATCTAATTTTGCAAGCAGTCTCTCAACAGAACAAAAGCGGAGTATATTCTTGTTGGATAACCAGGATGTAATTCCCAAGATACAAGAGAAAGGGGCTATTCTTATTGGAAGTGTAGGCCAAGAGGCAGAGTTACTCCTATCTCTTACTCTTGAGGACACAGAGGTCGCTACTTCAAAAATTTCGTCATGGATTGATTATTGTCCCGCACTCCCATTGACAGATATAATCATTTCGGATAATCATTTCTTCAAGGATTCTTATGTGTATTCTCAAAATAAGGATGAACTAATCTCCGGGCTTACGCAAGTGGTAAATCAGTCTCCTGTTAATTGTGTAATTGTATATAAGATTAATGAGGTTGATAATGCCTTAAATTTGGAGAACGAGGTTGACACCTTGAAGAAATCAATAAAAAAGATTACCGGAAGCTCCAAATCATCAGTCACATTAATTGGTACTTATTCAACACATGACCGTAACGCTATAACCAACTACTATCGAATTAAGAATGGAAGTTGTTTTCATCTTAAAGATAATGGCTTAAAGCCTGATGTTACTACGGAGATTAAGACGCATGCGAATATCGCAAATGAAAATAGGACTAATGAGTTGATTTTACTCTATCAAAGAATCATAGATGAAAGCAAAGGAAAGTATATTTTCGGGGATAAAAAATCCAATTTCTTAAAATTCCCTGAGTAGTGCAGTTTGACTGCATAGGTGATTATAACTTTGCATCGTAATTAGAAAATAAGACTCCGGATATGGAACAAAATAATAAGAGACCTGACATAGGATTTGTGTGGCGCATTACTGACGATGTGTTGCGCGACACTTTCAAGAAAAATGAGATTGGTGAGGTGATATTGCCTTTCGTGGTGGTGCGTCGCATCGACTGCATTCTTGAACCGGTCAACGAGAAAGTCTTGGCTGCATACAACAACTTCAAGGATAAGGTTGCCGACGACAAACTTGACCCTATTTTGCGTAAGGCTACCGGTGGCATGAAGTTTTACAATACTTCCCGTCATACTCTGACATCGCTTATTGACGATGCCAAGAATATGGGCATCAACTTTGACAACTACCTCAATGGCTTCTCTCCCGAGGTCAAAGAGATTCTCCGGAATTTTCAGTTCGACAAAGTTATTGCCCGACTCGTCCGTAACGGTCTTCTTTACCAGATGATCCGTGCGGTAGCTGCGCTCGACTTTTCGCCTGAGCGTTACGATAACCACGACATGGGCTATGTGTTTGAGGAGCTTATCCGCATATCAAACGAACAGAGCAATGAGACCGCTGGCGAACACTTCACACCTCGCGATGTAATTCGTCTGATGTCGGCTATTCTGTTCACTCCGGATAAGGAGATATTGAACAAGCGTGGAATAATCCGCACGATATTTGACCCGACTTGCGGCACCGGAGGTATGGTTAACCTTGGCAAACAGTTCATCTTCGATATGTGCGACGATGACAACCGTCCGACAATCCAAACTTTCGGTCAGGAACTTAACGAGCAGTCATACGCCATTGCAAAATCAGAGGCTCTGATTACCGGTGAAGATGCCCGAAATATACGACTTGGCAACTCGTTGAGTAATGATCAATTCCCGAGCAACCGTTTCCATTACATAATGGCAAATCCCCCTTACGGTGTGACTTGGAAAAAAGATCAGGCTTTTGTTCTTAACGAAAGCCTCGACCCCAACGGACGTTTTTCAGCCGGCACGCCTAAAATTTCCGATGGTCAATTGCTTTTCCTCCAGCACATGATTTCCAAGATGGAATCTGATGGCTCGCGTATTGCCGTTGTTACCAATGGTTCGCCTCTTTTCAGCGGTTCGGCAGGAAGCGGTGAAAGCAATATCCGCAAATGGATTATTGAGAACGACTGGCTTGAAGCCATTGTTGCATTGCCCAACGATCTTTTCTACAACACCGGCATCGGCACTTACATTTGGTTCCTTACCAACCGTAAATCTGCCGAACGTCGTGGAAAAGTGCAGCTCATAAATGCTGCCGGTCTCTGCCACCCGGCTAAGAAGAGTCTTGGCTCAAAGCGCAACGACATCCTCACGGATGACGTTGAGAAAATCCTCAAACTCTATCTTGACTTTGAGGAGAATGACAACTGCCGCATCTTCCCCAACAACTACTTCGGAAGCTATGAGATGACAGTATGCCAGCCAAAACGCGATGAAAACGGAGAAGTTCTTTTCAAACGCAATGGTCAGCGCGAGGTAGCTAAGACCGATACAGAGTCAATAGCCATTGGCACTGATTGGAAAGAATACTTCGCCAATGAAGTCCTTCCGCACATTGACAAAGACTCGTGGGTCGACATCTCCAAGACAAAGGTAAACTACGAGATAAACTTCACTCGCTATTTCTACAAGCATGAACAACTTCCCTCCTCAACAGAAGTTGCGTCAGCCATCACCGCACGTGAGAAGAAAATCCAAACACTTGTATCTGAACTGTTCAGCTAATGAAAGCATATCCTGAATATAAACCATCCGGCATCGACTGGATTGGTGATGTCCCAGAACATTGGACTCTCTCTAAATTTAAGTTTGCATTGAAGGAGATTAAAGATGGGACTCATTTTTCGCCTGACACAGCAACTGATGGTTATCCCTATGTAACTGCTACAGATGTAAGGGGCATAGGTATAGACTACGAAAATACAAAAAAAGTAAATCTTGAAGATTTTACAAAGCTCGTTCAATCGGGTTGTGAAATATATAAAGATGATGTGTTGCTTGTAAAGGATGGGGCAACTACTGGTAGAGCTGGAATGAAAGTAGATGATACTCCGGCTGTAACTTTATCTTCAGTTGCTATGCTTAGAACTAAAACTGATTCAGTCCCTAAGTTTTTATACTACATCTTACAAAGTCGTCTTATTCAAAATCAGATTAGTATCGCAATGGCTGGAGCTGCAATGCCTCGTATTACACTTGAGAAATTGGGGAATTTTATCGCACTTATTCCACCATATAACGAGCAGCTGCAGATTGCCAAATATCTTGACGAGAAAACTGCGAAAATAGATGCTCTGATTGATGAGTTGTCTCAGCAACTCGATGAGTTGGCGTTGTATCGCAAGGCTGTTATATCCGAAGCCGTCACGGGTAAGGTTGACGTGCGCGATTGGAAACCGGAAAATTGATATGTCGAAACCTGACGAAAGATATATGGAGGAGTCTATTGAGAAGTTCCTCACCACGACTCCCAAAGTGAGCATCAACAGCCCACAATTGGATATTGCCGCTGAGCCTCCTGCCGATTATGGCGAGGCTCCGAAAGAATACATATCGTTGAAAAACACCGCATACAACGAAAAGCTCGCTCTCGTACCCGAAGAGCTTGCTGCGTTTGTACGCAATACCCAACCAAAGGAATGGAATAAGCTGGTGCGCCGTTTGGGTTCGGAAGAAAAAGCGACTCAGCGTTTGGCAGAAAGAGTGTCAAAAGAGATTGACCAACACGGAACTATAGATGTTTTCCGAATGGAAGACGTTGATGCAAGTGAGGGTGCCCATATCACGTTGATTTATCCGCGCCCCGCAAGCGACAAAACACCCGAGCATATTGAAAAATATGAGCAAAACCGACTGGGAGTAATGCGTCAGGTACATTACTCTGAGAAGGATATGGGTGCGAAGAATCGACTTGCCATTGACATGGTGATATTCTTGAACGGTCTTCCAATTATTACAATTGAGCTGAAGAATGAACTCACCAGGCAGTGTCACCACAATGCCATCAAGCAATATATGCGCGACCGCAAAGTGGCAGGTGAAAAGCTGCTGGAGTTCAAGCGTTGCCTTGTGCATTTCGCAGTAGGTACCGAACAGGTGTTCATGACCACGAAACTCGATGGAGATGACACCTACTTTCTTCCATACAATCAAACATTCGCCAACATCGGTGTCGAAAGCGAAGGCTACCGCACTGACTATCTTTGGAAAGATGTGCTTCGTCGAGATTCAATCATTGACCTTGTTTGCCATTATGCGAATCTCCACACAGAAAAGAAAAAATATTATGATGCAGCTTCAGGACAGATAAAGGAAAAGCCCAAAACGTCGCTTATCTTCCCTCGCTGGCATCAGCGTAGGGCTGTTAAGAAGTTGCTCAAAAATATACAGGAACGAGGAAGCGGCCACAACTATCTCATCCAACACTCCGCCGGGTCTGGGAAAAGCCATACCATCACTTGGCTTGCTTTCCGATTGTCGAGTCTGCATCAGCATTTCTCTGATGAGCATGTGCTATTCGACAGTATCATTGTTGTAAATGACCGTGTTGCACTTGACACTCAGATGCAACGTAACTTCAAACAGTTTGAACAGACCAAGGATGAGGTATGCTATATTGATGACAAATGCACATCTCAGGACTTGAAGACAGCCATCGAGCAACGCCGTCGCATCATAGTCACCACCCTTCAGAAGTTCCCCGTCATATCGGAGGCGATAACCAAATATCGCGACCGCAAATTTGCCGTTATCATAGATGAGGCCCATTCCAGCCAGTCGGGAAGTTCTGCCCGACAGATGCGTAAGGCACTCTCGTTTGAGGAAGCTGAAAAAGCAGATGCGGATGCAAATGCTCATGAAACAGATGAGGTGGACGTTATCGCCGACCGTATTGAGCAGGATTTGGCCGCCACAGGCAACCATCACAATATTTCATTCTTTGCCTTTACAGCCACTCCCAAACCTAAAACAATCGAGATTTTCTGCGAGAGGGAGAATGGGACAAAGGAACCCTTCGACCTCTATTCAATGGAAGATGCCATCAATGAAGGGTTTGTATTGAACCCGATTGAAAATGTAATGTCGTTCAAACGGTATTACAAGCTCATGCGCAACAATGACGTTCCCGACAACGAGCATGACAAGAAGAAGACAATGGCCCTTCTCGGCAGTTATGTTGACATCCAGCCGGCTGCTATTGAGCGCAAGAGCCGACTGATGGTGGAACACTTCGCATCTCAGACATCAAAGGAGATTGACGGGGAGGCTCGTGCTATGCTCGTTACCCGGTCAAGGCTTCATGCCGTGAGATACAAACTGGAGTTTGACCGCATAATGCAGGAAATGCGTCTGCCTTATAAGGCATTGGTGGCATTCTCCGGCACGGTTAAGGACGGCGACATTGAATATACGGAGCAATCCATGAATCGGTTGCCCGGCAAGACTACCATTCCGGATGCTCTGAAAATGCCCCAATACCGTATTTTGATTGTGGCAAACAAGTACCAGACCGGATTTGATGAACCTCTGATGCACACCATGTTTGTTGACAAGAAACTCGGGGGTACATCCACCGTGCAGACACTTAGTCGTCTGAATCGCAAAAAAGGCAATCAGAAGACCTCAACTTTAGTATTGGATTTTGTCAATGACCCTGAAGACCTCCGTGCTGATTTCCTACGTTTCTATGGCAAGAACTATATGCCGGAGGAAAAGGAAACCGACAGTGACTCACTACTCCAAATCAAAAGCAAGATTCTCAACGATGACAACTACAAAGGAATCATCACCAAAGAGGACCTGGATAATTTTGCCGCTATCCGTTGGGGCGATGATTGGTACAAGCACAAAGTGGAAGTTTACCCGATACTCGATAGAGTAGTTGACAGAGCCAAGGAGTTGCCTCGTGAGCCTGAAGACCTGTACTTGGAGTTCCGCAAGGATTGTCAGGCATTCAAGTCGTTGTTCAACCTGTTGAGCCATATCAAGAGATTTTATGACCCGGAATTGCTGAAACTTTATGAGTTTATTGACCTTTTGGTTATGAAACTCAGGGTTGAGACAGCCAAGATGTCTGTTACCGAGAAGAAGGAAATTCTTGACGGCACGTTGCTTGACAGCTACAAGATTAAATTCGATGGGCTGAAGAAGATGGCTCTTGAATCAACCGACACTGAAGAACAGGGTATGGGAGCAGGAAGAGCCACTGCTCAACCTGTGGAGGATAATGAGTATCTGTCGGTAATCATCAAGACGCTTAATGACACCTTTGGTATTGATCTGACAGAGGAGGACAAAGTTGACCTTCAGCGCCTACGTGAAAAGGTAACCACAAATGAAGAGTTGCTTCAATTCTTCAATCCCGAAAACTCTCGCGACAATATCCGCGACCGATTCAATGAAGAAGTTGACAGCGAGCTGCTTGAATTTATCAACAGCAAGCTTGAACTCTACAACAAACTTACCGAAGATCGCGTAAACGCACTCTTCAAGCAAATGTGGTTTAACGAACTTTATGATACCCGCATTAGAGGACTCCATTAAGTATGACAGAACAAGAACGATATGAACAACGCGTAAAGGAAGCATTCGAAAAATTCCTCATTTCACCATTCATAGAATACGACCCTTATTCTATGGATAATGAACGTATTATATTCGATGCAAAGGAGCGTTCTGACATAAAATATGATGGAGGACGTTTGCAATGGATGCAAAGTTTTGCCTCAATATATACGATTGAAGGGGCAAGACCCATGGAATACAATGGCACGCGCTTCAAACAACTTTTGATAAAGCCCTTTAATGGGAAAACAGTAGGAATAAACTTCTCTGATTTTAACTATCATACTTCATTCTATAACGGCGAACATGAATCATATAGCTGGGAATATAGGTTTAATGAATTGAATGCCCGATTCATTAATACATTGAACAATCAGCCGGTTATTCCGGAATGTTTGGCTTCGCAAGCCGGAACCAATATTCTTAAAGGGTATTCTTTCCCCACTGTTAATAAATATGGGAAGTTAAGGACATGTTACAGATTTTATTCTCTTAATGGTGATGTTGAGCAGGATGCAAATTCAATCCGGCGACAAATTCTCCGTGCTCAGGCATTTGCACTTTTGCTCGCTGTGAAATATCCAGTTCTTTGTTTACCTTCCTATAATTTTGAGCATATAGAATCGTATATGTATGACATTACGAAGGAAATAGGAAGTCAATTCGCACAAAGGATAAGAGCGAAACTTTCTGAAGTGGTGCGTACTCTCAATGAGCATGGATTAACCTACGAGAATAATATATAGAAGTCATGGCCCTGTTCTTCCCGACAATAGAGAAAATACAGCAGTTCCGCGTTCAGCCCACCGAAGGCGAATGGTACTTGTTGCGCTTTCTTGAAAGCACGTTGGATGATTCCTTTGAAGTTTACTTAAATCCCTTTCTGAATGGTGACCGTCCGGATGTAGTCATTATGAGGAAAGGAGGAGGTGTAATGATAATCGAAGTCAAAGACTGGGATTTGGATCTATATACTGTCGATGAGAAAAGACACTGGTATCTGAAACACCCTAAGAATGAGAAAGAGACTCATGCCCGATTAGTTTCTCCAGTTCAACAAGCATACAAATATAAAGAGAACTTATTTGAACTTCATATCCCCGGATTATTAGAACTTAAGATCAAAGACATTCGCCGCTTTAATTTTGTTACTTGTGCGGTATATTTTCACAATGCAAATGAAGCAGATGTGAAGTCAGTTCTTGTTGAGCCTTTTGCTAAAGATAATAAGTATCAGAACTTCTTGAGATACAATATAGATCTTCTTGGCAGAGATTCTCTCAACGAGAAACGATTCAAGCAGATATTGCACTCAAGGTATCTTCTTTCATCATGGCCAAGTCAAATATTTACGGACGACATATACCAGAGTTTCAAACATCATTTAACCCCGACTCGACATTTAATGTCGGAGGGTGAGGATATTCAATATTCAGATGATCAAAAAAGTTTGATTTACGACAAAGATTCACGTTCATGGAGAGTAAAAGGAGTTGTAGGGTCTGGTAAAACCACTGTCTTGGCAGCCAAAGCCGTTGAATCCTGTAAGCGAGTTTTGGCAGAAGGACGTACACCGCGTATCCTGATTCTCACATACAACATCACCCTAAAGAATTTTATACGGGATAAAATAAGTAAGGTTCGTGCTGATTTTGAATGGAGTTATTTCACTATATTGAATTATAATAAATTCATCGGGACCATGATGAATGAGTTGGGTATTCCATTTGAGATGCCCGATCAAGCTCCCGATGAGACACACATTCAATATATGCGTAGGGTTTCTCCATACCTCAATCAGAGGTATTACAACAACAGAGACCTTTTTAAGGATTATGCCGATTCCATTCAGAAGTATGATGCCATATTCATTGATGAAATTCAGGATTATATTCGTCCGTGGATGGATATAGTTAAAGACAATTTTCTTGCTGCTAACGGCGAATATTATCTTTTTGGTGATGTTAAGCAAAACATATATAGCCGACAAATCAGCCAAAGAGATATTACTACCAATTTAACCGGTAGGCCGAGAGAATTGAAAACGTGTTTTCGTGCCGATATGAAAGTGCGCGATTTGGCCGTAGGATTCCAAAACCAATATTTCCAAGGAAAGTATGATTTGGATACTCTTGTATCGCAAGAAGACCAAGGGTTACTTTTCTCAAGAGATGAGCTTCAAAAGGGCTCGATTCGTTACGTATATCTTACACTTCCGAATCCGATAATATCTCTGAATACAATCATTACCGGGAATATTGCCAATAAGGATAATAAAGGAATCCACCCCAATGACATTACAATATTGGGCAACTCTATTGACCTGTTGAAAAAGATTGATTCATTCTATCGATATGCTGGGAATGGTGAAACCGCTACGATGTTTGAGACCTATGACCTAATGTTTATCCAACATCTTAGCTTTTTCAAAGACAGTACATCGGCTCCACTTTGGGTCAATAAGCTTTTCAAATTGGTTGGACAGGATAAGAATCCCAAAAGAGCAAGAGGCAATCAGATTCTTGGAGGCTTTCTCGGACGGTATGAAATGTATCGTGAATACCCCGGAATATTCGGGAGTATTTTGGAGGTGCTGTGTCAAAGATATAGGTTTGAGTTTAGGGATTTTCTATATATAATGTCTGAACACGAATCAGATTATATTGCATTTCGGGATAAAGTCTTTAAGTCTGATTCTGACTATTCAAAGATACGGGATAGTAAGAAACTCAATTTCTTTATGAATACCGGTACAATCAAAATCTCCACCATACATAGCTTCAAAGGTTGGGAGAGTGAGGTTGTTTTCTTGATTATGGAAAAGAACAATGAGTCCACCATCTCTTTTGATGAACTCCTATACACCGGCTTAACGAGAACACGTTCCAATCTCATTGTGATAAATCTTGGTAATCAAGAATATCACGAAAATATGAAACGTCTAATAGAAACTTATAAATAGTTTAATGGAATGAAAAGGATACCCGAAATACCAACCGATAAAGTTGTATTACTCAATATAAGTAGATGTTACAATGCCGATGAAAAGGAGGAAGACATCTATAAGCGGCCCAATGTATATGAAATGGTTCGTAAATATTGGAAAGTCGATAAGAGTCATGTAGAACAAGCTGATTATGTATTTGGAGTTGCCAATGGCTTAGTCGTAGCTGTATATACTGATATGCGATGGAAGTATGAGGAATACAACGGCTACCTCCGTTGCTCTTTTGAAGGCGTAGAGGTAAAAGACAGCCAATATTTAGGTCTTAAGGTGTCTGATTATGTGTGCAGCCAGAATCCAGTCACTTATATCAATTGTTAACTAACTAGCTATAAATGACAATGGCAGACACGATATTACTCAAAGAAGAAAAAGAGAAACTCACATGCGATGTCCCTATCACCAAGGGGCAATGGCTCGACATCCTTCACGATAAGGATTTAGTTGGCCCAGTATGGCGACGCGCCCTCCTGTCATTTTATTATATGCCAAATCATAGGGCAACCTGCAAGCAATGCGTGGAGAAGTATGGTGGCAACATCAATACTTACAATTCAGCAGTGTCATCTATAGGAGAGGCTATAGTCAAGAAACTCGGAACTTTTAATATTGAAGATTCCAAAGGTAATACTAAGTTTTGGCCTGTGATTATGAGCGAGGGCAAAACTGTCAAAGGTACGGGAGTTTTTTTTAAATGGACGTTGCGTCCGGAATTGGTCGATGCTCTCCGTGAATACATTATTGAGGATGCGCTATCGAAATATACTGCTGATTTCACTTCAAAATGGAAACAAGAGGAATATAAGTGGATTGCCGTCGGACACTTCCAGAAGAATTGGGATTTGGATTCCGAAAATTTTATTGAGATGCTTGAATCGTCTCTTTCCAAGACTGACAATCTCCTTGCCTCAAACAATTTCTTTCCACGGAAAATGATTGCTCAGCTTGCTAAAGCTGCTCCGGGAAAAGTGAAAGAGATGTTCACAAATCTTTATGATGAAAGTATTAACGTGGAGTCACGAATCCGCAGCTTCATCGACTCCGCCGAGAAATTAAGAATAGAATACAACCCCGGAGATTGGGGGATGCACTATCAGAATACCAATTCTGTAAGCACTTATCTTTGGCTGCGCTATCCTGAAAAGTATTATATTTACAAATATGGTGAAGTCCGGGATGTGAACATAAAACTTGGGCTTGACTTCGGCATCAAGCGCAACGGCAAGGCATCGGAAATGCTCAAAGGGATGAGAATGTATGACATTCTTCATTCTGCCATTGGCAAAGATATGGAGTATCAAGAGCTTGTCAAAAAATATATTGCTGAGAATCGTTCTCTATATCCAGATCCAAATCTACACACATCTACGATTGATTTCGGCTTTTGGGTTAGCCGATACTACACTCCGCTAATTGCAATGCACCAGCCAAAAACATGGCTATATGCGCCAGGCGAAGGCGCAAAGATGTGGCCTGATTGCAAGGACAACAACCTCATTTCAATCGGTTGGGAAGAAGTCGGCGACCTAACAGGCTTCGATACCAAGGATGAACTTGATATGGCTGTGGATAAAGTGTTCCCTGAGGATCCAACGACCATGACAAACAGTAAACGTTGTCTTTGGGATTTCAGTCATGAAATGGATGAGGGTGACATCGTCTATGCCAAACAAGGACTTTATTCAATCCTCGGGCGCGGTATTGTGGAGTCGGGTTATATCTATGATCCGACGAGGAAATTGTATCCTAACGTCCGCAGAGTAAAATGGACTCACATCGGCAAATGGGATATAAATACCATAGTTGGTTCCCAGCTACCGCAAAAGACCCTTACCGACATGAGTAATGACACGGCCTGGAAGAAGAAAGTTGAAGATGTCATTGTTAATGGTCCAGTGGTTTCGAACAATGACATGGTAGCCGAGCCGGACCCAAATAGAGAGGAGCCTCGTTATTGGTGGCTTGTGGCAAGTCCAAAATATTGGAGCTTTGCCGACCTTAAAGTCGGCGAAAAAGTCGATTATACTGTCAAGAATGAAAATGGCAACCGTCGCCGTGTTCCCATAAACTTTGAACAGGCTCGTGAAGGTGATATTGTCATCGGGTATGAGGCATATCCTGTCAAAAAGATTGTGGCTTTCGCAAAAGTCGCCAAAGCGAGTGACGGTGATACCATCTCATACGTCAAAACCGAGGAACTGATAGCACCCGTGTCATGGTTTGACTTCAAGGACAAACAGGAACTGTCGGAAATGGAGTTCATCAAGAACCGTAACGGTTCTTTCTTCAAGTTGACTCAAGATGAGTATGATGTGCTTCTTGACCTTATCCGGCAAGAGAATCCTGAACCGGAAAACAATCCGATTCAGAACCGCGTTGACTTGGAGAAATACGACAAGGCAGATTTCCTCAATGAGGTCTTTATGACATCCGAAGCGTTCGATGAACTTACGGCACTTTTAAAACTTAAACAGAACGTGATTCTTCAAGGAGCACCGGGAGTAGGCAAGACTTTCTCGGCAAAACGTATCGCATACGCTATGATGGGTGAAAAGGACTCATCTCGAATCGAAATGGTGCAGTTTCATCAGAATTACTCATACGAGGATTTCATCATGGGATATAAGCCGCTGGAGAATGGAGGCTTCGAGATGAAAAACGGCGTGTTCTACAACTTCTGCAAACGGGCCGAAGTCAACAAGGGCAAACCGTATTTTTTCATCATCGACGAGATTAACCGAGGCAATCTGAGCAAAATATTTGGTGAGTTGCTGATGCTAATAGAGAAAGACTATCGTGGCACTGAAATAAAACTGGCTTATCGCAATGAGTTGTTCACTGTGCCGGAAAATCTATATATCATCGGCATGATGAATACGGCTGATCGTAGCCTTGCAATGATTGACTATGCACTGCGCCGCAGGTTCAGCTTCTACTCGATGAAGCCGGGATTGGATACCGACGGATTCAAGAAGGAAATGGCCAGACATTCCGATGAGAGAATACAAAAAGTCGTGTATGCCGTCAAAGTTCTTAATGACAAGATTTCCAAAGATGATTCTCTTGGCGAAGGGTTCTGCATCGGCCACAGTTATTTCTGTGGCAAGAAATCTGATGAGTCCTGGATTGACTCAGTGGTCAAATATGACCTTTGCCCCATGCTTGACGAATATTGGTTCGACTCCAAAGAAACATGTAAATCAGAAAAAGACAAACTGCTCGACATCATAAAATGACGGAAGACAAGGGCATATTGATTAAAAATATCTTCTATATGTTGTCTTACGCTTTTCAGGAGCTGAGGAAGAACAACTACCAGGAGATTGCAGGTGAAGAGTTCAAGGAAATTCACGATCTCTTTGCCGAGATACTCGCACGTGGTGTCTCTGCCCAACTCAAGCAGGGACTGCACCGCACGTATGTCCCCCGTCAGGATGAACTGACTACACTCAGAGGAAAACTTGACATCAACGACACTATCAGAAATTATGCCCGAGGTTCCCATCGATTGGCATGTGAATTCGATGAATATTCAGAGGACAATACTTTCAACCGGATTCTGAAAGCAACAATGCAGTTGTTGGTCAAACATAAGGACGTTAAAGATAACCGCAAAAAATCATTGTTGAAATTGCTTCCGTTCTTTGCCAACGTCAAAGGAATTGACTTGCATAATATTAGGTGGAGTACATTCCGTTTTGACAGCAATTCCAAGACATACCAAATGCTTCTTTATCTCTGTTACTTTATCATAGACAACATGCTGTTGTCAACTGATGAAGGAAACGTCAAGATGCACACATTCTCAGACGAGCACATGAGCCATCTTTACGAGAAGTTTGTATTGGAGTATTATCGGAGGCATCATCCAGAGTATAATGCATGTGCGAAGCAGATTGCCTGGAATATTGATCAAGAGGAGACGACTGCGGCTCTCCCAATTCTCCAAACTGATATCTATCTCACTTTAGGAGAAAGAACACTCATCATAGACACGAAGTATTACTCAAAAAATCATCAGACTAACTTTGACAAGCCAACCATCCACAGTCATAATCAATTCCAGATTCTTGGTTATGTACTCAATCATGACCGAGAACATTCGGGTAAAACCGACGGAATGCTCCTATATGCCAAGACACAAGATGATTTTCAGCCTGATGGTCACATGAAATGGAATGATGGAAATATGATATACTACCGCAATCTTGACCTTAACCAAGCTTTCGATGGAATTAAACAACAATTGGAGAACCTTGTAAAACCGTCGCTCAAACAATGATAGTGCGTAACGATTTTCAGCTCAATAATCTTGAAATGCCCACCCTTTCTTAAAGGTATGAATCTACAGAAACACGTCATAATCATCAACGGAGTTGATAAGACTTATCAGGTTGAGTCAATAAGGCTTGACGGCTATAAGTATGCCATTACGTTCCAAAATGCCGACAAGGTCTATTCCTACTCCCGAGATAAAGTGATATGGCTTACAAATCCCTTACCGGTTGAGTTTGAGGGGTGTCATGTCTTTGTCAATGGTAGGAAAGAGAAAAATATCAAGGAGATTTCTCTTTTCGCAAATAATGGCTCAAAATATTATGCTATAACTTACGGTAACGATTTCACTAAGCACTATGCTGAAAGTGAAGTGGATATCCGCCAATCGTGCCTTTCCGGCAAAACAACAAATATTTTTGACTATTTGCGACAATGCGCCGGAATTAATACCCTCGGTATAAATGAAGAAGATGATTCCTCGAAAGGTATCCTTACATCAATTTATTCACGCATTGATTTTGTGGATCAGAATACCGCAGCTGCTGTATATCTCAATCCACAGCAAGGTATTAAGACATCCCATCTCGGCTCGATATTGTTTCCATTTGGATGCAATGCAAGTCAAGAGCGAGCAGCGAAAGGAGCCCTCTCAAATCAGATAAGTGTAATCCAGGGGCCTCCGGGTACCGGCAAAACCCAAACAATTCTCAATATTATCGCCAACCTATTAGTGGCTAAGAAATCAATACTGATTGTTTCCAATAATAACTCTGCAACAGAGAATGTCTTGGAAAAACTCAGCAAGAACGGTCTCGGCTTCATCGTCGCCACATTGGGCAAACGGGAAAACAAAGAGGCTTTCGTAGCCAATCAGCCACCGCTGAACCCGGAGCTGCCATCATGGCGCAAAACTTCTATGGAATTGAATCGCTCCACATCTGAAGTCAATTCAAGTCTTAAAAAGGTTGAAGCCGTTTTTGAGATGCAAGAAAGGCTTGCAATCTACCGTCAGGAACTTGCGGAAGTCGAAATCGAAAAATCCCATTTTGAACAGGAGCATAAGGAAAAATTCACAGAGAAGGAGGTAAAAACATCATCCAACAAAATCCTTAAGATTATAGGACAGATAGAGGTCTACGCTATTAGATATCAGGACGACTCAAAAGGTTTCCTAAAACGTATCAAACGACTGTTTGAGCGATTTAGTCTTGAACTGAGACTGAAACTCGCAATCGGAATCAAAGACGAATTGTCATTGGAGTCAGTCCCAATGATTATCACTCATCTCGATTGGCTGTTCTATCTTCGCCGAATTAAAGAATTAAAATCCGAAATTGTAGAAATTGAGAATAAACTGTCTCAGCTTGATGCAAAGGCATTGATGAAATCATTGACTGACAACTCAATAACAATTCTAAAAGCCTCGCTCTCTCAACGATATAAAAATGAACGACCGATCATCAGTTCGGTACAGGACATCTTCAAAGGAGGCGAATCTTTCTTGGAGAATTATCCAGTTGTGTTGAGCACAACCTTTTCATCCAAATTGTGCTTAAACAGCGATACGCTTTTTGATTACGTCATCATGGACGAGGCTTCTCAGGTAGCGGTAGACACAGGATTCTTGGCTCTAACATGCGCAAAGAATGCTGTTATTGTCGGTGATACCATGCAGTTGCCAAATGTTGTCACTGAGGAAGATGCTGCAAAGTTGGATGAAATCCGCAAGACTTCGTGTGTGCCGGATACATACGATGCCGCAAAACATAGTTTTCTCAGTTCGGTATTGGCAACTATTCCCAATATTCCCGAAACGCTTCTTCGGGAACATTATCGGTGTCATCCCGACATCATAAACTTCTGTAATCAAAAATTTTACGGAGGAAATCTCCTGATTATGACACAGCGTCAGGACAATGAAGATCATCTTCTTGCATTGAAGACCTCTGGGGGGCAGCACTGTCGAGGTCATTATAATCAGCGAGAAATTGACGTTGTTAAAATTGAGCTGATGCCACTTTTAGATAATCTTGAAGAAACAGGCATTATCGCGCCCTACAATAATCAAGTGGAGCAGTTCCATGCCCAAATACCTGAGATTGAGGCGGCAACTGTTCATAAGTATCAGGGACGGGAAAAAGACACGATTATAATGAGTGTCACTGATGACGCTATCACAGAGTTCGCAGACAATGCCAATCTTCTAAATGTTGCCGTTTCTCGTGCCAAAAATAAGTTTTGCCTTGTTGTCTCACGAAATCCGCAGGAGTTAAGAGGCAACATCTACGACCTGGTAGGTTATATAGATTATCAGAAAGGCGTTGTGATTGAAAGCAAGCTTCGTTCAATCTATGATTATCTTTTCTCTCGGATTGAATCAAACCGCAAGTCTGCCTATAATGTTTCAGAATACAATTCTGAAAATCTTACGTTTGAACTTATCGAAAAGATTCGTACTTCATATCCTCGATTATCGCATATCAAGGCTCTCTGTCATTATCCTATGCGAAGCCTGATTGGGGATGCGTCCGGATTGTCTGTACGAGAGGCTCAGTACGCCATGCATCCGTCAACACATATTGACTTTTTGATTATTAACCGTGTCAGCAAACAACCATTGCTGGCCATTGAAACAGATGGCTTTAGCTTCCACAATGAAAAGACGGAGCAATTTCAGCGCGATAGACTGAAAGACCATATTCTTGAAATTTATGGGTTGCCATTGCTCCGGCTATCAACTATTGGCCATAGTGAAGAACAACGAATTGTAGAAGCATTATTAAATCTACATTAAGTGACTATTATGAAAGCATTGACGTATTTAGGTAAAGGGCGATTTGAGGTGACGGAGAAGGCGAAGCCGGTGGTTGTGGAGGCTACGGATGCTGTGTTGAGGGTGACTCTGAGCAGTATCTGCACCAGCGATTTGCATATCAAGCATGGGAGTGTGCCGAGGGCTGTGCCGGGCATTACTGTCGGACATGAGATGGTCGGCATGGTGGAGAGTGTTGGTGAAGCGGTCACTAAGGTGAAGTCGGGCGACCGTGTGGCGGTGAATGTGGAGACGTTTTGCGGTGAGTGTTTTTTCTGTCGGCATGGGTGGGTCAACAATTGCACTGACCCGAATGGCGGCTGGGCGCTTGGTTGCCGCATCGATGGCGGACAGACGGAGTTTATTCGTGTGCCGTTTGCCGACAATGGGCTGACCCGTATTCCGGATAATGTGAGCGATGAGCAGGCTCTGTTTGTCGGTGATATTCTTGCCACCGGGTATTGGGCTGCTAAGATTTCGGAGATTGGCCAAGAGGATACGGTGCTGATAATCGGCGCCGGACCAACCGGGCTTTGCACGTTGCAGTGCGTCCGGCTTTATAATCCGAAGAGGGTTATTGTCTGCGAAAAGGATGCGGTGCGTCAGGAGTTTGTCAAGAGGTATTATCCCGATGTGGTTGTCGTATCGCCGGAGGATTGTCTGGAGAAAACGCTCCAGCTTTCTGAACATGGTGGTGCTGACCGTGTGATTGAAGTTGCCGGAGCGGATGCCACATTCAAGTTGGCTTGGCAGGCGGCACGACCAAATGCAATTGTCACAGTTGTGGCTCTTTACGACAAGCCGCAGGTGTTGCCGCTGCCGGATATGTATGGCAAGAATCTGACGTTCAAGACTGGCGGCGTTGATGGTTGCGACTGCGATGAGATACTGAGGCTTATCTCAGAAGGCAAGATTGACACGACTCCCTTGATAACCCATACCTTCCCCTTCTCACAGATTGAGGAAGCCTACGACCTATTCGAAAACCGCCGCGACAACGTTATTAAAGTGGCGATAACCTCTAATTGAAGCAATAATGGATACCGGACAAATCATATTATTCCAAACACAGGGAGGCGATACCAAAATTGAGGTTCGCCTCGCTAATGAGACTGTGTGGCTAACCGCCGAACAAATGGGAGAGCTTTTCCAGCGTGATAGAAGTACGATTCAACGCCATATAAAGAAAATTTATGAGGAGGGGGAATTGACTTCCGATTCAACTTGTGCATTTTTTGCACAAGTTCAAACTGAAGGCACACGTCAGGTGGAAAGAAAAATTCCGACATATAATCTTGACATGATTATTAGTGTCGGGTATAGGGTAAATTAACACCGTGGCGTGCAGTTCCGGCAGTGGGCCACGCAGGTGTTGAAGGAGTATATGATTAAGGGATTTGTGCTGAATGACGAGCTGCTGAAAAATGCCGGACAGGGCAACTATTTCGATGAGCTGCTGTCAAGAATCCGCGATATTCGCAGTTCTGAAAAGGTGTTCTACCGCAAGATATTGGAAATTTATGCCCTCAGTATTGACTATGATCCTCGAACGGAGGCGACACAGCGGTTCTTCAAGACCGTACAGAACAAGATGCACTTCTCAGCTCACGGACACACCGCCGCTGAGGTTATATTCCAACGTGCCGATGCCGAAAAAGATTTCATGGGACTGACAACATGGCGCGGTGCTATGCCTACAAAGCATGAAGCGGAGATTGCCAAGAATTATCTGACAGAAGATGAAGTTGATATGCTCAATCGTATCGTAAACCTATACCTCGACTTTGCCGAACTACAGGCAAAGAGCCATGTGCCGATGTATATGAATGACTGGATCAAGAAACTCGATGATTTCCTAACGCTCTCAGGAAAAGAACTCTTGACTCATGCCGGAACTATATCAGCAGAAGTAGCGAAACTCAAAGCAGACACAGAATACGACCGTTTCCGCGAACGCACACAATATCAACTTTCACCTATCGAGATTCATTTCCTCGAAGCATTCGAGGCCGAGCAGAAGAAACTCAAAGGCAAATGATTATTCCGGCAGGAGATAGTTGGCACTGCGTCCACCCTCACCGCTATTGCGGAGCATACCTTTGGCTATAAGGTCGTTGATGTCGCGCAATGCTGTGTCCTGCGAGCAACTGCATATCTTCGCCCATTTTGAAGATGTCAGTTTTCCCTCAAAGCCATCCCACAGGCGGTTGACGACCTTACGCTGACGCTCATTTATGTCAACATCGCGGAACTCATCCCAATATGCTGCTTTCTGCAAAGTCCGCTCGATTATACCGGATGCGCGAACGATGGCATTTTCAAGACAGCCGAAGAACCACAGCATCCATTCTGTAATATCGAAATTTCCTTTCTGTGTCCGTTCAAGTACCTCATAATATGCCTTTTTGTTGCGGTTGATTTCAGCCGACATACTGTAGTATCGCGCCGAATCCTCATCAAGCCGGGCGAGAAGCATATCGGCAAGTGTGCGGCTTATGCGACCGTTGCCGTCATCAAACGGATGGACGGTAACAAACCACAAGTGCGCCACAGCTGCCATGATGAACGGTGACTGATCGGCAGTGTTGCACCACTCAATCAACCGCTCCATCTCAGCCGGAACAGCATCCGATGGCGGAGCCTCATAATGCACCTTCTCATGTCCGAAAGCTCCGGAAACAACCTGCATCGGTTCCTCTCCTTTCCTCCAATCGGCAACGGTGATTCTGTGCATACCGCTTCGCCCAAACGGGAACAAAGCGGCGTGCCAATCGAACAACCGCTCATCGGTCAATGGTTCCCGGCAATTACGCACCGCATCGAGCATTACATCGACCAATCCCTCGACATAATGATCTTCAACCAATAATCCGCCATCCTCCATTCCGAGCCGTCGGGCAATACTGCTACGTACCGAATTCGAGTTGAGAAACACTCCCTCGATCTCCGATGAACTTATCAATTCCTCGGTCATGGCCGACAACAGTGACCGACACTTCTCGTTGAATCCAAGCATTGACATTCTGCCGTTCAGAAGTCCATGCAACTGACTGAGCCGACTAAGCGGTTCAAGCAACGCCTCGGAGTCCCAACGGAACTCCGGCCAATCCTCCCGTTGCCATATATAGGCACTATGTCTTACAGTTCGTCTCATACCGCGAAGTTAGTCATTTGCAGCTAAACCACCAAACATTCTCCGTAAATTTACGGAGAATAGCATGAATTTTTACCGTGATTATTTTTGTAGTTTCTGTGATTTTGTATAACTTTGCTCTCGGAAACAAGAACATAGCGGTACAGACAAATTGCCCGAAAACGCTGATTGCAAGCAATTTGCACTTTCAAAATTCAATTATACAGTAAATCATTGAAAGTAAGCAACTTAGCGCATCCATCATCTGTACCTTTCAAGAGGTTAACTCGCTGTTCATTAGCTGATTATACAGTGTGCATCGACAAGGTAAAGCCGCTGTTTGTCAACGGCAAGGTATATTACGAAGTGACCTTTTCGCCTTCAAATGACAAAGCAGGCAAGTTCGACCGCATTATCGCATTCACACATTTGGAATTACCGACATATTATTCGGTATTTCTCCGTCTGACAACCGTCGATATAACTGTCGACGGCATGGTCATGCCGGTCAACCTCATCGTAGATTCAAGAGTGGCGGTGCGTCTGTGCAAGCTGCGCAATTTCTCCAAAATTTTCGGTGCCCCTGTCAATGTGTCGCAGAATAAGGAATACTCAAACCTGATGACCTATCTGCAAACCACAAGGCTGTCACTGACCGAGATAATGGATTTCCCCGATGAAGAGTTTGATGGATTTATCGACAACATAGGCTCGAAAGCCAAGACCACGCAGATTTCCCACCTGCTGTCAAAGTGCCGAAACCATATCAAAAACAACATCGACGGCAAAAACATCTTACGCTATCTATTGCTAAGGCTCAACAACAGGATTATCAAGAAACAGATATATGCAACTCCCCGATATATCCTCGGAAACTTATGCCTGAACCAGCAATGCAAACCTTTCGACAATCTGCCGTATGCGTTTTCCTTAGTGGAACATAACCCGGGCTTTTCCGACCTTGTTGCGGCTATACCGCCCGAAGAACACAAACCCGAGCTGCTTGCCCGGCGCATAAAACACGCAGCCGAACAGGAAGGGCATCTCTATGCTCACCACAGCGAACTTGAGGCATTCGGCACACCCGATAAATTATTGCAACTGAAAGATGAATTCAACAAATCACTGCACACCACCCATCAAAGCTGCCAGATAGAAGAATACAAAGGTCATTATTTCATCCGACAATATGAGGATGACGTGCGCAGGATTATCGAGGAATTCAACAAGCTGGCAACATCAAGGGTTGTGAACTACACAAAATCGGTCGACAGCTGGATGGCCTCTCCGGCAGCCGACCCACGGGCGGCATCAAAAGCAACCGAACTTAAAAGCCTTTTCTCCAACTCCACCCTTGCAATGATCTACGGGGCTGCGGGTACAGGCAAATCCACATTCATCAATTTCCTCTCGCTTATATTCGGCAATAACCGAAAACTTTACCTTGCCAATACAAATCCCGCCGTCGACAACCTGCGCCGTAAAGTAACCGCCCCTAATGCCGAGTTTTCAACCATAAAAAAATTTCTTAATGGCAACACCCGGCCAATCAAACGCGACATTATCTTTATTGACGAATGCAGCACCGTAAGCAACAAGGATATGCGTGAGATACTGGAACAAGCCAGGTTCTCACTGCTTGTATTGGTCGGCGATATGTTCCAGATTAAGGCCATACGTTTCGGCAATTGGTTCAATATTGCCCACAAGGCATTTTCACCGCCTGTAAAAATAGAACTTACAGACGTGTATCGCACCTCCCGGCCTGATTTGCTCAACGTATGGGGCAAAGTCCGGGATAATGCCGACGATATAACCGAATTCCTTGTAAAAGGGAACTTTTCCCACCGCCTTGACAAATCGATTTTCATCAAAACGAACACCGACGAGATTATACTGAGCCTCAACTACGACGGGCTGTACGGAATCAACAACATAAACCGGTTCCTGCAAAACAACAACCCGAATCCCCCCGTCAGGTGGGATGTGCACACCTATAAAATCGGTGACCCGGTGCTGTTTAACAGCACCACACGCTTCCCCTGGCTGTATAACAACCTGAAAGGGCGCATAATCGACATCGATACATCTGAAACGCAAATCACCTTCACCCTGGAGGTCGACACGATAATCAACAGCATCGACGTAGAAGGCTCCGGCCTTGTGATTCTTGAATCGGACAGCCCAGAAAAGAGCATCGTGCAATTCAGCGTCGGCAGGAATACGGATAACGATGATGACACCGACGACGAAAGCTGCATAGTCCCGTTCCAAATAGCCTATGCCGTCTCAATCCATAAAGCCCAGGGATTGGAATACGGCTCCGTCAAAATAGTGATTACACGTGAAGTGGAGGAACAGATAACCCACAACATATTTTATACGGCGATTACCCGTGCATGCAACAGCCTGTCGATATACTGGAGCCCGGAAACCGAGCAAAAAATCATATCGTCCATGTCGGGGAAATCAAATGAAAAGGATTTCCAATTGCTTAAAAGCAGACATCCCGAACTGTTCGCCGCCAGACGATGACCATACAGGCCAGCCAACCCCCTGACCAAAGTGGGGCATCTCACTTAAATTAATATAAATTAACACCCGGAAACGTCAACCGTCCAAAAATAATACCTTAATTTGCAACGGTATGCCGACAGACGGCCGCATATCGGAATATCACGCCAGGCAACCACCCGGTATAATTAAAAAAACAAACCATCGTCACAAAAATGCCATGAAAAACAGACATAATCCAAAAGCCATAAAACCAGTGGAAGGCAGACATACTCAAAATAACGGTATCCGGCAGGCAACGGCGTCAGTCGTAACCGCCATGTGCATGGCGGCATGCCTGTGCGCGGCACCGAAATCCATGGCGGCACCGGCAGAGGAAACCGTGTTCAGGACCGAACTTGACAGATACACGACCCTCCAGCTCCCCGGCGACGAAACAAAGACGACGCTGTCGGCCAACTGGGAGGCGGAGCTTAAAAACACCGACGGAAACCAGAACCAGCTGTCGATGGCCAGATGCGGCAACCAACTGTTCCTATGCACTAGCTACTTCGACGACACCGACAGCCGGAAAGACGGACTGTTCCTGCGCCGTTTCTCCGTCCACGACGGGACAGACGACCATATGACCATACCACTTCCTGAAGATTTCAAGGCCGGGGTAGAAAACTTCCATACAATCACGTCCGACTCAAAAGGCAACCTCGTGGCAGCCCTGGTCCAAGGCAGCAAATACGTATCTTCCGAAACTGTGACGATAACCCTTTACCGTGTCGACACCGACAACCGAAAAATCGATACCGACAGCAGGATTGCAATCGAAATCCCGGCAAAGGAGATATTCAATTCAGATGTCGATTACGACCCATGGATGGAACGTATCGACTGCATGACCGGCGACTTCGTCGCGGGGGAATTCCGATTCGGCGCCACAATCGGGTGGAGATCCGGGACATCGCATTACGTATATTCACACATCCTTTTTGACTACGACCCCGCATCATCAGAACCATCCGGCATCACCGACCGCCAGACAATCCCGGTAGAGCGTCTTACGGGAGAGAACAACAACGTATGGCCCGACATCACGCCGTTATCCGAAGGGACATTCGTGGTGACACGGGCCCCGGAAACCAACGGCGGCCCATACTATGCACCGACAATCTACACCCGCACCGACGGCAAGACCGACGACACCCTGTCGTCACCATGGGCCTCCAACAACGCGATGGCCAACTGCCGCGGCTTCTATACATTCACCCACAACGGCCACACCCTGGCCGTGACAGGCATCCGCCACGACACCGCCCTCGGAGGGAAAGGCTCATACTTCCGGCTGATCAACCTTCCTTCGGACGGGACGTTCAAGGGGGAGACACCCCTGTGGGACTTCCCCGCCACAGCATTCCCGTCAGATGCCGCGGCACACCCCGTCTACCACAAATCCTACCGGCAACTCGCAGTGGCGGAACCGGCTGCCGGCGGCGACGCACCCGAGACCCGTATCTATATCTGTTCACCCGGATGCGGCATCGGCTCCTACACGCTTTCCACAGACGCAGGGATAACCACGTCCCTCACGCCCGTCGACAACGGCCCGGCAGAAGCCCCCATACTTCAAGGCCGCACCCTGCGCATCCCCGGATCCCCCGAAAGCCCCGTCAGGGTGTTCGACCTCGCAGGGCGCCGCCTGGCGGAAATCCAGGTCGCCGGTTCTGAGGCCGACCTGCAGCCACTGGCCGCAGGGCTGTATATCGTACAGGCCGGCAACACGACCATGAAAATATGCCTGAGATAAGACGCAATGACATAATGCGGCATGACAGCCTATGCCTCCCTATGGCCGCCACATACAACACCACAAACCACATAACTCAATATGCAGCAGGAAAAAACGTTGACAGCCAAAACAACCTACCCGTCAAAAATCGACTGGTGGATTTGGGCAATTGTCGCCTTCGTAATCACAGTAATCATCATAATCGCCATCACCTCGCCATGGTGGCTTACCCTACTGCTCGGTCTCGCAATCCTGGTTCCGTCGCTCCCCGGCTTGATCGGCATATGGTATGCCATCGAAGGTGACAACCTCATTGTCTATCAATTTTTCCGGCCGAAACGCTATCCGATCAAAAAAATCAAAGAAGTCAGATATTCAAAAGGATTCCTGGCAGCCCCGGCCCTGTCATCCACCCGCCTGGCCATCCGCTTCACCGACCGCAACATCCTCCGAAGCTCCCTCCCCCTCGAAATATCCCCCCCTTGACCGCACCGGCTTCGTCAACCGCCTGTTATCCGTCAATCCCGGCATCACAGTCCGCTAGCAACCATCAAATCCACCCCCTCCCGACAAAAAAAAGCGTTGTGCCAAAGATTTTGACACAACGCTCTAAAATGACAGCATAATCTGTCAAAGTTACTTACTAAGATTTAAATATAATATTATTTGTTCGAGGACTGACAAACTCAAATTTAAGAATACTAGAAAGACATTTATCAAGAGTATAAGGTGTTTTGTGCTTTGAAACCAAACGAGTGAGCCTTTTTGCGTCAATAAAACTGCCGACTCCAATCATAGCTATTTTCATTGTCTCGTTAAATTGGGTTCAGTAGACAATGAAACCGATTACTGATTGATTATTCGAAGCCTGATTTTTTTAGCCAAATAATGAGGCATGAATTCAAATATAAATTTACACCATGCCCTAATCAGGCCATAATTCAATATCTCTCGATAAACTTTGACATTATACTTTATTAAGTTGAGTTTCTTATTCGATAGGGAATTCTTTCTTAAACGGTATATTGCCAATGGTTCGAGTATTCCTACAGCATATCCGGCCTTTTGGAGAAGAAGGATTTTCAATCCCCAATCCTGACGTTTCCGCAAGGTTGGCATGAATAATTTACCGAGTTTTTGAGTATCATATATGCAAGTCAGGAATCCGATACTGTCATCGCGGAGTATTTCGAGATAGCTAATCGTCCGATAGGCTACGACTATACCGTTTACCACACCGTCTTCATCACATGTTGTATAGGATGAATATACTACTCCGGACTCTACTCTGTTTAGTACCGCAATCTGACGTTCAAGCTTATCGGGAGTCCAGCGGTCATCGGAGTCGCAGAAAGCGATATACCTTCCACATGATTCCTTGATTGAATTGTTTCTTGCAACTCCGGCTCCGGAGTTTTTATCCAACTGGAATAATTTGATTCGCTCATCTTGCGATGCATATCTGCTGATAATGTTAACAGAATCGTCTGTTGAACAATCATCCGTTATCAAAAGTTCCCAGTTACCGTAAGTCTGGGCTTGAATTGATTCTATTGTTTCCCCAATATAACGAGAACAATTGTAACTTGGGGTTATTATTGACACTAATTCCTGTGACATAGTTATCCCAATATTTATGATTTATGCAACAAAATGATTAGCACCATACTCTACTGAGAGTAAGGGCATTATCACGCCAAGGGGATAGTTTGATTTCGCCTCATATAATCTTGTTTTTGCTTTATTTTTATAGATCTAATATGGCCGAAAATAGCCGCCGCAGCCAAAAGAGGGATTGTTGTAGTTTGTGCAGATGCGGGGCGAGACTTCCCTCTTCGATGATAGCCTGCGAATGGAGACCTTTGACCTGGACGTATATGTCGAGATTGTTTAGGCAAATGACTCGTAAAGCAAGATTGGTATTAGCGAAAATCTTTACGGCCTCTAACTCCTTCATGTCTATACAAAGCGTCGGAATGTCTTATTTGTAAGCCTCTGCGCCGTCAAGTTCGTTTCCTTCTCGACTTTTCAAATATATTCGTCCTGAATCGGCAAAATCCTGATGTAAATCTCTCAGCCTTCTCGGAAATCACATCAACCGCAATCACATGATTGTGCTGTGCAAGAAGTGTCGCTATTGAAACGTAACCAGCCCCGGCTACCACTATGGCATACGATTTCAAATATTGATTTTATTGCCTAATTTGTAATCCCATTCCTTCGGAGTTATAGGTGTATATCCTCCTGCCGGATGGAAAGTCATTTCTCCAAAATATACTTTCCCTTCATTTTCATATAGATCAACCCTCACAAACGTGAACCCTTCTGATAACTTACGAGCTATTTCCACCATTTCCGAGAAAACCGCAGGCATCGGCGACTCTCCATCCATAGAATCACCGGCAGTAGTGAATCCTGCTTTTTTCCAATTCATATCATAAAAAACCTTCCTATGATTACCAAGCCGGTCTATATACAGCTCAACATATTCCGGTTTCCCATCAAAACAGAAAAACTTATAATCCGTTATGTTATATTTCAATAGTCTCTCAGCTATAATCTTGTTATTTCCCCTATATTGCGGTTCACGAGAAAGATAGTAATTATTTATTTTAAGCCATCCTTTAAGTTGCTTCAAAATATCATCCTTATCAAGTTTTGATTTATCTCCACATATAATATTAAAACCGGATCCTTTTGTCAGTTTCAATACAAATTGATTCGGTAATGAATCCCAATCTAAATCATCTATTGAATTTATTGCCAAGTCTAAATTTTTATTTAATGGCAACAATTCAACAAGATGTTCATCCCCAATCTTGTTTTTCACAAACTCTCGGACATCAAATTTATCCGCAAGCATTGTTTTAAGACGAATATCTCCATGAGATTTCAGCCATTGAAGTTTTTCACTGAACGTACATGGATTCTTAATATTCATAAAGCTGAATTTGATTCCAAAACGTCTATGCATAATCCAACCTAACAGATTGTGATATAAAACGTCTGGCAACATGCTAAAGACATACTTATTTAAGCCATAATACAGAGTTCTATACTTCCCAGGCATATCAAAACATCTCTTATTATAAATGTTATGCGCATAGTCGCATAACCTATATATTTAGATTAACACTTGGATTACAAAGCTCCTGAATAGACTCCCATTTACATGGCAGCAAATCCATTACGCCCAAATTCCCCTATAAATACTTGTAACAGCACCTTTTAACGAATCATTCCCTACAATCCATCTTCTTTTGCGCCAAAGAAACCTGAGAGCCACCACAGATGCAATAGTTCTTCCGAACAATGCTTTCAAGACTTTACCTTCATCAACCATAAAAGCCCTTGAGTATCCCAATCTCCATGTCGATGTAGAATCAAGATCTAATTTTGCCATTTCGTAAGGATAGTTTCGGCACTTTATTCCTTTGTCAATGCATTCAAACATAAAAAGATGTTCCTCACCTCCCGCCAAAGAAACTCCCGCACCGAAATCTGGATTGAATTTTATTTCGTGATGCTCAATTTCTACTCGTTTAAATGTAATCTGCACACTACATAATGGCAACGTTTTAAATTTGGTAACGACCATATCCTTTCGATAACCTCTTTTCCCATTGAGCCGATTCCCAATTTCAAAATATATCACACCACATTCGGGATATTGTCTATAAACCTCACAAATACAATCTACATAGTCATCAGTAAAAGATTCATCATCATCAGAAATCACACATATATCTCCTGTCGCCAAACTAAGTGCCATATTTCTGCTTCGCGACAGGCCCCTTTCAGTTGTGTAAATAACGATTGCCTTACATTCTTCCCCTTTTCTATTACGAAACGTGAAATCTTCTCTACGGTTCTCGTTGCATTGATTAATTACAACCACATCACTCTGGATGTTAGACCGCCGTATAATACCTGCATCTTTTTGATGCATACACGAAATCAATACCTGGACTGTCATTTTCCAATATATTTAACATGTTTGGAAAAATCCTCTTTAATCCCATCCATAAACGCGTTATGGAAGAACTGAAATTTTTTCCAGTTCCATCTGTCTTGAAATAAGAAATACGTCATGTAAATAATATAAAGCCCCAGCACTTTCGACCATCCCCGATATTTTTTAAGAGCATATGCAGTGTTTCGATATTTACAATAATTCCTAAGCTGTGAATCAACATCAATTATAATGCCTTTTTTTAAAATACAATCCTTTCGAATCAACCGATCCACAGGATGGCGATGAATCGCCTTAACAACCGTGACAGGGATAAATCCGAAATATGCCGACCGCAGATTGTATTCTACCTCATCCCCCCAGATAAACATCTCCTTTTTCGGATAACCAACTTTATCTACCATATCTTTCCGAAGAAGAATGCCATTAAATGGGGCAGACATATTCTCAATAACTGTCTGTCCTTTATGGACAGACATGAAAGAATCCAAATCATGAGTCCCGTTTCGAGGAAAGGCAAGTCTTGTATCGTCTTCAATATCCAACACTAATGGACAGACATAAGGATAGTCTTCTGAATATTTCAGAAGTTCTTCCAAGCATGTTTCGGCTGGAACACCATCATCATCCATCAACCAAAAGCCATCAAATGCGCCCTTTTTATGAGCTACGCTAAGACCTTCATAAAACCCCCCGGCTCCTCCTTGATTCGTTTCGAGACAAATCACCTCCAATGGCATTTTAGAGCGAAAAGCTTCAAGAAATTCTTTGGTAGAATCTGAGGAAGCATTATCAACCACAAAAATCTTTTTCAACGGATATGTCTGTGCGGACAATGCATCCAGACAGTTTTTAAGTAGAGTTACTCGATTATACGTAACTACTATTGCTGCAATGTCTTTCATATACACTCCCCAGTCATTTATAGGCTTTAAGATTTCTAATTGCCACACCGTCAGTATTAAGCGCATTGACTACGGCTGCATAAAATCCCGGCACCTTGGTTTTTCTTGTCTTTGCTAATCGGAAAGCCAATCTATCTTTATATTGTTTGATACGGTTCTTAAAACTTAACGTCATACGTTGTCCATTAAACTCGCAGTATACACGTTTAACCCTAAGCCTGTTGTGTAAGAGCCAAAGACCCAAGATAGCTTCGGCCATATAACCTATCGAGCGTGTAAGACGGCTATATGAATGATATCCGAGACGTTTCTCTATATAACCGAGCAATGGAAACAGAAACGAACAATAGGCATCAAGAGATGCACGAGTCGTAACAAACATATTAAAAAGGCTATATCGGTTGGAATTATAAAAATAATCCAGCACCGATTGCGTCATCTCCGGATATAATTCGAGAATGCTATCCAACATGATGCATACATCCTCTGCACTAAGCAATTCTTGAAGATGATTAAGATTAGAAGTGGGGAGTATGCGCTCATAGGGAATAAGGAAATCAACTTTGGAGAATATATCTTTTAATTCACAATTGGCAAATTCCACAGAAAGATATCGACGATAGTGCGCCAAGCCTATGTATGCTATATCAGGTAAATTTTTCCATGCCCAATAGAGTGCTGTCAATTCACAATAGCTTCTATTCTTATCCGAGATATTGTCCCCGTCATTATCTCCCTGAAAGCCTAACTCAGTATCGGTCAAGGCTTTCCCAACTTGAACAGGTAAATATAACTCATCAGACCTAACCAATGGGTCTGCTTTATGACATGCTACAATTATTTTGAAATTGTCATTTTTCATAATTTGGTATCATAATTTAGGAGACCATACATCCTTAGTTGACGGGGTTCCGGTATTAATATATGGCCATCCGTCCTCAGTCCACTCAATCTTGTCAAGAAGCACTAAACGCCCTTTGCCAGGATTATCCCGCAGATAAGAATGGTAAATGTACCAGGTACAACCAGTACTATCAGTAATTATGGTAGACCCATGACCAGTACCAACAAATTTCTCATTACCGCTTATCAGCAGATTTGAAGAATCCTTATCCAAAAAAGATCCATCATAACTCTTATACGGACCTTTTAGATTATCTGCCTTGCCCACAATCACACGATAAGTACTATCTTTGCCTTTACAGCAGCTACCAGTAGAAGCAAATAAATAATAATATCCTTTGTATTTGAAAATATGAGATCCTTCTATCCCCCTACCGGCAATTTTAATTTTTTCAGCTCCAATTTTAATTTTTAAGGTTTCCTTATCAAGCTGAATAAGATAAATTCCCCCCATACTTCCCCAAATCAAATATAATTCGCCATTTTCTTCATAAAAGGATGGATCAATTGAGTTTCCGACCCCGATTTGTTGGCTGGTAAAGAGTAGTCCTAGGTCTTCAAAAGGGCCAGTAGGCGATTTGGCAACAGCAATACCTATCCCATTTTCCTTATTCTCCATCCAACGGGATTCGGAATAGGCCAAAACGTATTTCCCGTCTATTTTTTTTATATCCGGAGCCCACAGTTGACCATTTTCCAAATGAGAAGGTCTAGATTCAGGTGAAAACGCATTACTCACAAATTCCCATTCCACAAGATTTGTTGAAGAATAAATTGGCAGTTTTTTCCCACTCTCGGTAGCGTATAGATAATATCTGCCGCCATCCTGAAGCACACACGGATCAGGCAAATTCTCTGCAATGACAGGATTTGAATAAGTATCCTTGGCATAACTATGTATTCCAGTCAACAACAATAGCAAACAGATTAACCTCATAAATGTTATCGGAATAATTTTAATACCTGACTAATAATTGGAGCCATATCATAATACTTATATTCAGCAAGGCGCCCACCGAATATCACGTTCACCTCGTGATCTGCCAGTTCTTTATATTTGGCATAAACTTCTTGATTACGCGCATCATTGACTGGATAGAACGGTTCCATGCCATCCGTCCACTCTGTAGAATACTCACGGGATATAACAGTTAAAGGATTATCATAGACCGCATTTCCAAATGTTTCAAAATGTTTATGCTCGATAATCCTGGTAAATGGGATATCCGCAGATGTATAGTTTACAACAGCATTACCTTGCCAATTAGGACTGTCTAATGTTTCAGTTTCAAATCTTACAGTGCGGTATTCCAGTTTCCCAAACCGATAATCATAATACTCATCAATTTTCCCGGTAAAAACAATTTGTTCAGCCATGCATCTCCATTTATCGCGATTCTCAAAAAAATCAGTCTCAAGCATTACATCTGAACCTTCAAGCAATCCGTCAATTAGCTTATTGTAACCACCGATAGGTATTCCCTGATAACTATCATTGAAATAATTATTGTCGAATGTCAGGCGCACTGGAAGCCGACGGATAATAAAAGCTGGAAGTTCGGTACATTTTCTACCCCATTGCTTCTCGGTGTAGCCTTTTATAAGCTGATGATAAATATCCTTGCCTATAAGAGCCAAGGCCTGTTCTTCAAGGTTTTGCGGTTCTGTAACACCTGCCACTCTCATTTTCGAGATTGCCTCCTTGCGCTGTTCCTCTAATTTCGCATGGGCCTCTTCGGGCGTTTTTACTCCCCACATCTGATAGAATGTATTCATATTAAACGGCAAATTATACAGATTGCCGTCGGGAGCCTGAGCCACAGGGCTATTGGTATAGCGGTTAAACGGAACTATTGAATTGACAAAATCCCAAACTTCTTTATCCGATGTATGGAAAATATGTGCCCCATACTTATGCACATTTATACCATCAATATTTTCGCAATAAATATTTCCACCGATATGATTACGCTTATCAATCACAAGGCATTTCTTACCTCGCTTTGTAGCAAGATGGCTAAATACCGAGCCAT
>OFFC01000234.1_pt1 | contig 50050 bp, 46 predicted proteins | sample 1521271 | NCBI WGS metagenome assembly OFFC01 (sample SAMEA3504123, study PRJEB24116) | mouse gut metagenome | biome: mouse gut; feature: mouse-associated habitat; material: faeces | place: Denmark | collected 2011 | reverse complement strand
TATAATGAACAGATCAGCCAGCAGATGGAAAGAGAATTGGAGAATGCCGAAGCCATGGTATGGGAACAGAGAAAAAAAGAAGAGGAGGAGGCAGCGCGCAGGGAAGAAAACGGCGTGGAGAACACAGATAGCAATCAGAATAAAATAGAAGTGAAAACGGTTGAGATAGAGGTAGGGGCGCATGAGTAAATGGAAAGATCTGTGGGAAAAATATGGAAAGAACGGGATGAAAAAAGAGAATCTGATTGTGATCATTTTAACCGGCGTTCTTTTGTTTATCATAGCCATGCCTGTGAAAGAGAACAAATCAGATAAGTCCGTTTTAACGGACAGTAAAAATGAGATAATCAGTGAAAAGAAAAACGCAGCGCAGGCGGAGGAGAAAACGGGTGAAAGGCAGGCCTTCGAATATGCGGGCTATTTGGAAAAACGCTTGGAGGAGACCTTGTCCATGATGGAAAAGGCGGGAAAGGTAAAGGTCATGGTGACGGTAAGCGCCTCGGAAAAGGAAGTGGTGGAGAAGGATCGGAACATTACGCGTTCCAGTACTTCCGAAACGGATTCCGAGGGCGGCACAAGGAACATAAACAATACGGAAAGCAGCGAATCCACTTTGTTCATGACCGACGGAAACGGCAACCAGCTTCCGTATGTGACACAGATCTTTGAACCGAAGATAGAAGGAGTAATCGTGGTGGCGCAGGGTGCGGGAAAAGAAAATGTAAATTCTGATATTACGGAAGCAATTCAGGCATTATTTGGAATAGACGCACATAAAATTAAAGTAGTTAAAATGAAAACTGAATAGAAAAGAGGTAAGCTTTTGAAAGGAATAGGGAAGAAAAATCAAATTATGATTACGGCGCTTGCAATCATGATCGCCGTGGCAGGCTACTTACAATTCGCAGAAACCAAATTAGGTGAAGAAGAACTTGCGGTAGGAAGTGATTCTATAACTTCCGATCTAAATACGACGGGGATGGATGAAGTATACATAGTAAATGAAGCGTTGGACGGCGTTTTGGAAGAGGCTGATTTTGCAGCGGGATTTGCAGATATTTCCGACGAGGATATAGAACAGGCAAATCTGACGGATATTGACAGTATGGATTCTGAGGTAAATATCATTGAAGAGGATTATCTTGACGACGCCATGGAGGCGGTGATCAGTGATGAAGCGACCGGTACGGAGGCACCGGGAGAGGCGGTATTTACCAATTCTACAGGGATCACTTCCTTGTCTGACGCCAAACTTTTAAAAGAACAGACGAGAGCAAGGAATAAAGAGATGCTCATGGAGATCATCAATAATGCGAATTTAAGCGACGAGCAGAAAAATGAGGCGGTAAACAGCATGATCTCCATGACGGATATAGCGGAAAAGGAAACCGCTGCTGAAATTCTTTTAGAGGCAAAAGGGTTTACGGACGTAGTAGTCAGTATCAGTGAAAACGGCGTGGATGTAGTCGTTAACGCGATAGAACTGACCGACGCCATGCGTGCGCAGATAGAAGATATCGTGAAGAGAAAGACCGGCGTAGACGGTGCCAATATCATTATCAGCCCGGTCGCTGCCGAGTAGCACAAATCAGTATATAAAAAAAGAAAATTATGGTATACTATACGCATTGATAGAAGACGAGGAAAGGGGTACGAAAGTGAAAAGAGTATTTTTGATCGTATTGGACAGTTTTGGGATAGGAGAGATGCCGGATGCGGGAGCTTATGGGGATAGAGGCACTAACACCTTATCTTCCGTTTCGGCAAGTCCTTTCTTTCACATACCCAATATGGAAAAAATGGGATTGTTTCAAATAGACGGGGTAATGGCAGAGGGGATAAAGGCAGGCGGGGAGCATACGGCGGTCATAGCCCGTATGACGGAAGCCTCCAAAGGAAAGGATACTACCATAGGACATTGGGAAATCGCCGGTATCCGTTCTGATAAACCGCTGCCTACCTACCCTGACGGTTTTCCAAATGAGGTGATCGCGGAATTCATCAAAAAAACGGGTAGGGGAATACTATGCAATAAGCCTTATTCGGGTACGGAAGTGATCAAAGATTTCGGCGACGAACATAGAAAGACAGGAAATCTGATCGTGTATACTTCGGCGGACAGCGTTTTTCAGATCGCAGCCCATGAAGAGGAAGTCCCGGTCGAGAAACTTTATGAATATTGCCGTATCGCAAGGGAGATTCTGCAGGGCAGGCACGGTGTCGGAAGGGTTATTGCCCGCCCCTTTACGGGAAAGAGCGGCGGCTATACAAGAACGTCCAGACGGCATGATTTCTCTTTAAAGCCTCCGTCGGTCACTATGCTGGATCAGTTGAAAGCAAGGGGATTCGATGTGGCGGCAATCGGTAAAATATATGATATCTTTGCGGGAAAAGGGATTACGGAGCATGTTTATACCAGCGGGAATGCGGAAGGGATCGAAAAGACGCTGGATTATTTTGATAAGGCATTTGAAGGCTTATGCTTTATTAATCTGGTAGATTATGATATGCTTTATGGGCATCGGAATGATATTGACGGCTATGCGAAAGCGCTGACTTATTTTGATGCAAAACTGCCGGCAGTCTTTGCAAAGATGAGAGGGGACGATATACTAATGATCACGGCAGATCATGGATGCGATCCGGGATATACGGTATCTACTGACCATTCAAGGGAATATACGCCCTTTCTTATGTATGGAAAGAAAGTAGAACCGGAAAATCTCGGAACAAGAGAAACCTTTGCGGATATTGGCGCAACGGTACTGGACTATTTCGGAATCGAACCGGAATTTCCCGGAAGATCCATGTTAAAATCGTTATAATAAGAAGCTGGAGGAAAAAAGCGTGGGCAACTATGCAGAAGAGATCAACAGAAGAAGAACATTTGCAATTATTTCGCATCCGGATGCAGGAAAAACGACATTGACGGAGAAATTTCTGCTTTACGGAGGGGCGATCAATCTTGCGGGAAGCGTAAAAGGAAAGGCGACGGCAAGACATGCGGTATCGGATTGGATGGAGATTGAAAAGGAGAGAGGTATTTCCGTCACTTCGTCGGTGCTGCAGTTTGAATACGACGGTTACTGCATTAATATTTTGGACACGCCGGGGCATCAGGATTTTTCGGAAGACACTTACCGTACTCTGATGGCTGCGGATTCGGCAGTCATGGTCATTGACGCGTCGAAAGGCGTGGAGGCGCAGACACGAAAACTGTTTAAGGTCTGTGTGATGCGGCGGATCCCGATCTTTACTTTTATCAATAAGATGGACAGGGATGCCAACGATACGTTTACGCTGTTGGATGAAATTGAAAAAGAACTGGGGATCGCCACTTGCCCGATCAACTGGCCGATCGGTTCCGGAAAGAACTTTAAGGGAGTGTATGACAGAAATAAAAACTGCGTCATCACTTATTCCGATACGGAAAAAGGAACAAAAGAAGGAGAAAGTACGGAGATTTCATTGGAAAATGAGAGCGGGCTGCTCTCTCATATAGGACAGGAATACAAAGACATTTTAAATGAAGAAATAGAACTTTTGGACGGCGCCAGTGCGGAATTTGATCTGGAAAGGGTGCAGAAGGGAGAATTGACGCCGGTATTTTTCGGTTCAGCGCTTACCAACTTCGGCGTAGAGATCTTTTTACAGCATTTTTTACAAATGACGACTACGCCTCTTCCGCGAAAAGCGGATATGGGCCTGATCGACCCTGTAGAACATGATTTTTCGGCGTTTGTATTTAAGATTCAGGCAAACATGAATAAGGCGCATAGGGATCGGATTGCGTTTATGCGGATCTGTTCGGGAAAATATGATGCGCAGATGGAAGTAAAGCATATACAGGGAGGCAAAGTCATGCGCCTTTCCCAGCCTCAGCAGATCATGGCAAGCGAAAGAAAGATTTTGGAGGAGGCCTATGCGGGAGATATCATAGGCGTATTTGATCCGGGGATCTTTTCCATCGGAGACACATTATGTATGCCGAAAGAGCAGTTCCAGTACGAGGGGATACCGACTTTCGCACCGGAGCATTTTGCAAGAGTACGTCAGATGGATACGATGAAGCGGAAACAGTTTGTAAAGGGAATCACGCAGATTGCACAGGAAGGCGCCATACAGATCTTTCAGGAATTTAATACAGGTATGGAAGAGATCATTGTAGGAGTGGTCGGCGTTCTTCAGTTCGACGTATTGAAATATCGTTTGGAGAATGAATATAACGTGGAGATCCGCTTGGAAAATCTGCCCTATGAACATATCCGCTGGATAGAAAATAAAGAAATCGATTTAAATAAATTAGTAGGCACTTCCGATATGAAGAAGATCAAGGACTTAAAAGGCAATCCCCTTCTTCTCTTTGTGAATCAATGGAGTATCGGAATGACATTGGATAGAAACGAAGGATTGATTCTTTCAGAATTTGGACGTGATTAAATGAAAAAACGCATTGCAACACTTTTTTTTGTGACGACGATTGTTTTAACAGTCTTTCTGTATTTTGAGACAGGACAGGAAGAGGCGCTTAAGAGCGATACGATCAGCCTGAAAGCACAGGAAGTAACGGAAGAGACAGAGGAGACAAAAGAAGAAACAACAGAGGAGGAGACGGAAAGTGAAGCAGCGTTTTCCTTTTCTGAAGAGGAGATGCTTGCGCTTAAAAAGGAGCAAAAAGGACTTTATACCTTTGACTGTCTGGACGAACAGGAACAGGCGGTCTATACGGAAATATATGCATCACTGCTTTATATGAAAGAGGCGGAGCTTTCCACTACGGATGCGGACAAAATGGAGAAGCTCTTTCAATGCGTTTTAAACGATCATCCCGAAATATTTTATGTGGACGGCTATACGTTTACAAAATATACAAGGGGCGGCAATATCACAAAGATCATGTTTGAGGCGGCTTATACGATGGAGCAGGAAGAGATCGGAAAGAAAAGGACAGAGATAGAACGCCGGGTTTCGGAAATCTTGGGAAAAATGCCAAAAGGACTGGATGAATACGGGAAAATAAAGTATATTTATGAGTATATCATAGAAAATACGGAATATAACGTAGCGGCCGAAAATAATCAGAATATCTGCTCCGTATTTTTGAACCGTCAGTCCGTATGTCAGGGATATGCAAAAGCAGCACAATACCTGCTGTTAAAGGCGGGAATCAAGGCAACGCTGGTAGTCGGTTTTGTGGAAGGCGGAGAGGGACATGCATGGAATCTGGTATCTGCAGACGGAGATTATTATTATGTGGATACGACATGGGGAGACGCTTCTTACCGTATGACGACAGAAGACGCTTATGAGGTAAATAATCTGCCGGTCATTAATTACGATTATCTGTGTGTAACGACGAAGCAGTTGTGTAAAACGCACCGTATCCAAAATGTTGTGCCGATGCCGGAATGCAATGCGGTGAAAGATAATTATTATGTCAGAGAGGGCGCTTATTTTAAAAATGTTGACGAAGAGCAGCTTGCAGCAGTTTTTGAAAAGAGCTATGCGGATGAAAAAGATTACATTACGCTGCAGTGTGCGGATCTTGCGTGTTATCAGTCTATGTTTGACGCCCTGATCACGGATCAGAAGGTCTTCCGCTATATGAATACGGAAGACAGCGCCGTAGCGTATTCCAAAAACGAGGAGCAGCTCAGCTTAAGTTTCTGGCTTTCTGAATAAGTATTTGTTTTTAGAAATAATTTTTGGTATAATAAGCGGTAAAGGAAACAGGAAACAAACGATAGGATTATCGATTGGAGGATTTTTATGGATAAAGAAATGGATAAAAGCACTTATGTACTGCAGGAGGAAGAGAATATCGGTGCCGTTAAGATTGCGGACGACGTAGTGGCAATGATTGCAGGACTTGCCGCAACGGAAGTGGAAGGCGTGTCCGCAATGGCAGGGAATGTTCCCAATGAGCTTATGAGTAAAGTAGGGATGAAGAAGCTTACAAAGGGCGTAAAAGTAGACGTCTTTGAAAGGCATGTTACAGTGGATCTGGCGATATTGATGGAGTATGGTTATAATATTCCGGCCACCTGCCAGAAAGTACAGGCGAAAGTAAAAGCTGCGATCGAAAATATGACCGGCCTTAATGTTACGGATGTAAATATCCGCATTGCCGGTGTGAATATGCAGAAAGGTAATTAAGTTTATTCATGAGCGGAAGAGAACTGAGCAGGAGAGAGCTAAGAGAGCGGATCTTTAAATTGTTGTTCCGTATTGAGTTTAACAAACCGGAAGATATGGAAGAACAAAAGGAACTGTTCTTTTCGGATGAAGAGAACTGTGCGGAAGGAAATGATGCGGACTATATCCGCGGAAAGTATGACAATATTATAGGAAAGCTGCCTCAGATCGACGAATGGATCAATGAGAAGGCGGAATGCTGGACGACGGCAAGGATGGGGAAGGTAGAGCTTACCATTTTAAGGCTTGCCATTTATGAAATCCGGTTTGACGAAGCCGTTCCGGCAAGTGTCGCCATTAATGAAGCCGTAGAGCTGGCGAAAAAATTTGGTCAGGACGGTTCTTCATCTTTTATTAACGGTGTGCTTTCCCAGTTTGCTTAAAGGTAAAAAAAATGCGCAATGTTTATACGGTAGCACAGGTAAATTCTTATATCAAAAATATGTTCACGCAGGATTTTATGCTGCAGTCCATCTTTGTCAGAGGAGAAGTAAGTAACTGCAAGTATCATTCCTCTGGACATATTTATTTTACGTTGAAGGATGAAAAAGGGATGATCGCCTGTGTGATGTTTGCCGGAAACCGCGGCGGGCTTACCTTTAGAATGGAAGAAGGCCAGCAGATCGTAGCCGGAGGTACCATCAATGTATATGAGCGGGACGGAAAATATCAGATGTACGCGGAGCAGATCGTACTGGATGGAGCAGGCGTTTTAAACGAACGCTATGAGCGTCTGAAAAACGAACTTTTGGAACGGGGGATGTTTTCAGATGCGTACAAGCAGCCTATTCCCAAATATATAAGGACGCTGGGAGTCGTTACAGCGCCTACGGGAGCGGCAGTGAGGGACATCATCAATATTGCGACAAGGCGGAATCCTTATATCAGGATCATCCTGTTTCCGGCGGTCGTGCAGGGCGATGCAGCCGCCTCCAGTATTGTGCAGGGAATACGCGCGCTGGAAATGCGGAAGGTGGACGCTATGATCGTCGGAAGAGGGGGAGGATCCTTGGAAGACTTATGGGCGTTTAATGAGGAAGAAGTTGCACAGGCTGTTTTTGACTGCAGTATTCCGATCATTTCCGCGGTAGGTCATGAGACGGACACGACGATTTGCGACTTTGTAGCGGATCTTCGTGCTCCCACACCGTCGGCAGCGGCAGAACTGGCAGTCTTCGATATGGGGGCGTTGGATAAACAGCTTGGGGAATATGCGTCCGCAATGAACGGGGCAATGGAATATCATTTGGAAAGAAAAAGAACGGCTCTGCAAAAACTGAAGATGCAGTTAGGATATTTAAGTCCCATCAATCAGATCAGGGAAAAGCGTACTTTTGCGCTTAAACTGGAAGAGGGCATACAAGACGCCATGGAACGGCTTTTAACGAAAAAGCGGCATGAAATGGAACTTTATGTTGAAAAATTAAAAGGATTGTCTCCCTTAGATAAATTAAAGCAGGGTTTTTCCCATACTTCCAATGAAGAAGGCAGGACGATAACAAAGGTCAGTCAGGTTGCGCCGGGAGACAGGATCTCTATTTATGTCAGTGACGGAAAAGTAAACGCAGTGGTTGAAACGACGGAAAAGAGGGAAGATGGCAGATAAAGCAAAAAAAGAAAATTCCAATGAACAGGCTTTTCCTTTGGAACAGGCTTTTGAACAATTGGAGGACGTGATCGACAGATTACAGGATAACGGGATTTCCTTGGAGAATGCTTTTTCAGAATATGAAAAGGGCATGAAACTTTTAAAACAGTGTAACGAGGCGATCGACAGAGTGGAAAAGCAGGTTTTGATGATCAGCGAAAGTGGGGAGCTTTGTGAATTTGAATAAAGAACAGTTAGAAGAACGGATAAAACAGATAGAAACGATTATTTCGGGATATCTTCCCAAGGAAGAGGGAGAGCAGAAGACCGTGATCGAAGCAATGAATTACAGTATTTTGGCAGGCGGGAAAAGACTTCGTCCCATGCTTATGCAGGAAACTTACCGAATGTTCGGAGGGACGGGAGACGCTGTTTTTCCTTTTATGGCCGCAATAGAAATGATACATACTTATTCTTTGGTACATGACGATCTTCCCGCTATGGATAATGACGAGTACCGCCGCGGCAAAAAAACCACATGGGCGCAGTTTGACGAATGTACGGCGATTTTAGCGGGAGACGGCCTGTTAAATTTTGCTTTTGAGACGGCGTTAAAGGCGGGCGGAGGGGACAACCCTCATATTCTTCCCGCTCTTTCCGTTTTGGCTTCAAAAGCGGGCATTTACGGTATGATAGGCGGGCAGACGGCGGATATTGAGGCGGAAAAGAGAAACGGCAGTATGGATGAAAAGCAACTGCTCTATATCCATGAGCATAAAACGGCGGCGTTGATACAGGCGGCAATGATGATCGGCGCGGTACTGGCGGGAGCTTCTTCGGAAGAAACGGCACGGATTGAAAAATGCGCTTACAATATCGGGATCGCATTTCAGATTCAGGACGATATTCTGGATGTGACGAGTACCTTTGATGTACTCGGCAAACCGATTGGAAGCGACGAAAAGAATCATAAGATGACATATGTATCTCTTTATGGTATTGAAAAGTCAAAAGAAGAGGTAAAACGGCTGAGCGAAGAAGCTGTTTCCATTTTGGCTTCTTTTGGTCAGAGGAATCCGTTTTTGGAGGAACTCGTGGAGAGGTTGATCAATAGAGAAAAGTAATAAGAGGAGTACCTATGCTGCTGGAACAGATAACGAAAGAAAACGACATAAAGAATATCAGCCCTGCAGATTACAATACGCTGGCAGAAGAAATCAGGCAGTTTTTGATCGAAAAAATCAGTGTGACCGGAGGCCATTTGGGTTCTAATTTAGGAGCGGTGGAACTTACCATGGCTTTGCACTTATCTTTAAATCTCCCACAGGATAAGATCATATGGGATGTGGGGCACCAGTCTTATACGCATAAGCTGCTGACCGGAAGGCGGGAAGGCTTTGATACCCTGCGTAAATACGGCGGTATGAGCGGTTTCCCCAAAAGAAAAGAAAGTCCCTGCGACTGCTTTGACACGGGACACAGTTCCACTTCGATCTCAGCGGGACTCGGACTGGTACGGGCAAGGGATATTTTGGGAGAGTCCAATACCATTGTGTCCGTCATCGGGGACGGAGCCTTAACGGGCGGCATGGCCTACGAGGCGTTAAATAATGCGTCCAGAATGGAAACAAATTTCATTGTGGTACTGAACGACAACAATATGTCTATTTCGGAAAACGTAGGAGGTATTTCCAAATATCTGAATAATGTCCGTATGGCTCCCAAGTATTGGGATATTAAAGAGAGCATCTATTACTCCCTGCTTGGTATGCCTAAATATGGAAAACCTTTGGTGGAAGGAATACAACGTGCCAAAAACAGTTTTAAACAATTAGTAGTGCCGGGAATGTTTTTTGAAGACATGGGGCTTACTTATTTAGGGCCGGTGGACGGACATAACGTGGAAGAAATGATACGCATATTCAGCGAAGCGAAAAAGATACCGCGAGGAGTGCTCGTGCATGTACTCACGGAAAAGGGCAGGGGATACGAACCGGCAAAGAGACATCCTGCCAGATTTCACGGAACGGAACCCTTTGACGTGGAAACGGGACTGCCTGCGCATCCGAGGACGGCGCCGAACTATACCGACATTTTTTCGACGGTCATGACAAAGTTAGGCAGCCGTGACGAAAGGATCGTAGCCATTACTGCGGCGATGCCGGACGGAACGGGACTGAAGCGGTTTCGCAATCTCTATCCCCAAAGGTTTTTTGACGTGGGGATCGCGGAAGAACATGCGGTAACTTTTGCGGCGGGACTTGCGGCGGGAGGGATGAAACCGATCGTAGCGGTTTATTCTTCTTTTCTGCAGCGTTCTTACGATCAGATTCTGCATGACGTATGCATTCAGGACCTGCCGGTCGTATTTGCTATAGACCGGGCGGGGCTTGTAGGCAGCGACGGAGAGACTCATCAGGGAATTTTTGATCTGTCCTACCTTTCTTCTATACCTAATATGCATATTATGGCGCCGAAAAACAAATGGGAGCTTTCTGACATGCTGAAGTTTTCCGTGAAATTCGGCCATCCTATCGCGGTCAGGTATCCCAGAGGGGCGGCATACGACGGATTAAAAGAGTATCGTGCCCCTATTGTACTGGGCAAAGGCGAGGTGATTTACAAAGAATCGGAGATCGCGCTTATTGCCGTCGGCAGTATGGTAAAGACAGCGGTAGAAGTAAGGGAAGAACTGATATCCAGAGGATATTCCTGTACTTTGGCGAACGCAAGGTTCGTAAAGCCGATAGACGAGGAAATGCTGTCTGAACTATGTAAAGAACACAGACTGCTGGTGACCATGGAAGAAAATGTGTCAAGCGGAGGGTTTGGCGAGAGGGTGCGTACTTTTTTGGGAGGGGTACAAACAAAGGCCCAAACGCTCTCTATTGCATTGCCGGACGCTTATGTAGAACACGGAAATGTGGACATTCTGCGAAAAGAAGTGGGAATCGACCTTGACAGCATTGTAAAGAAAGTGATTGAAAAATATGAAACGCTCTGACCAAAACAGGCTGGGTTTTGGCAGGAGAGCTATGAATGCGAGGAACTATGAAAGAACGCTTGGATGTATTGCTTGTAAAACGTGGTTTGGCTGAGTCCAGGGAAAAAGCAAAAGCGATCATAATGTCCGGAAACGTGTTTGTGGACGGACAAAGGGAAGATAAAGCGGGTACAGTCTTTAACGAGGAGAAGACGTCCATTGAAGTACGGGGGCATAGCCTCAAATATGTAAGCCGCGGAGGATTCAAACTGGAAAAGGCGATAGAGCGGTTCGGGATCGTGCTGAAGGAAAAGATCTGTATGGATATCGGCGCTTCTACAGGCGGTTTTACGGATTGTATGCTGAAAAACGGCGCGGCCAAAGTCTATTCCGTAGATGTGGGTCACGGACAGCTTGCATGGAAACTTCGGAACGACGAGCGGGTAATCTGCATGGAGAAAACAAATTTCCGTTATTTTTTGCGGGAACAGATCGGGGACGATTTGGATTTTGCTTCGGTGGACGTGTCTTTTATTTCCCTGACAAAGATCCTGCTTCCTGCAAGAAGGCTTTTGAAAGATACCGGACAGATGGTCTGCCTGATCAAGCCTCAGTTTGAGGCAGGAAAAGATAAGGTGGGAAAGAAGGGAGTAGTCAGAGAACCGGAGATACACATGGAAGTGATCAGGAAAGTGATCGATCATGCCGACAGTCTGGGATTTGACGTCTTGAATTTGGAATTTTCACCGATCAAGGGACCTGAGGGAAATATAGAATATCTGCTTTATCTTGAAAAAAATGCCGGTAGGGCGGAGCCTACGCAGGATATTTCGGAAAGCGGGGCGGAAGAAATACTAAGAAAGATCGTGGAGACGAAAAACGGTCTTTCGGAAAAGGACGAAATACGGAAATTGATCTTGGATACGGTAAAGGCGGCGCATGAAGCGCTTTAAGGCAACAGGCTGCGGAGTGCGGGAAAGGCATATGAAGTTATGCGGCATTTTTATATTATTACAAATAGGAGTAAAGATCCTGAACTAGAGGTGACGAACAGGATCAAGCATTTTATTGAAGAGCGGGGCGGGAGCTGCATGATTCAGGAAAAAGAGCCGGACCCGCAGACAAAGGTAAAAATCGCGGAAGAGATTGAAGGGATGCTTGTGCTGGGCGGGGACGGAACTATGCTGCAGGCGGCAAGGGATACGGTAGAAAAGAGGATCCCCATGCTGGGGATCAATATGGGGACGACAGGCTATCTTGCGGAAATAGAAATTCCCGGTATAGAAAGCGCTTTGGAACGGCTTTTGCGGGACGAGTATGAGTTAGAGGAACGTATGATGCTGATTGGCAGAATCAGGAAGAAGGGCAGAGCGGTGCAGGAAGACTGGGCGCTGAACGATATCTCCATTACCAGATGCGGATCTCTACAGGTCATCAAATACAGCATATATGTGAACGACTTGTTTTTGTATTCCTACAGTGCGGACGGCGTTCTTGTAGCAACGCCTACCGGTTCCACGGGATACAATCTTTCGGCAGGAGGCCCTATTGTGGAACCGAAAGCAAAACTTTTAATGATCACTCCGATCTGCCCTCACACTTTAAACACAAGGAGTATCATTCTCTCTGCGGAAGATCGGATTGTAATAGAAATTGATGAAGGAAAAGAAGGAAAGGCGTTAGAGGTAGAAGCCAATTTTGACGGCAGCCATAAGGTTACGTTGACGACGGGCGACAGGATCGAGATATGCCAGTCGGAGAAAAAAACAGATATCATAAAGCTGAGCAATGTGAGCTTTTTGGAAGTATTACATAAGAAACTGAACGAAAAATAAAATCAGACGGGAAGAAAGAGACGGTGCTTATGAAGAAACTTCGCCATGCTAAAATATTGGAACTGATCGAGAAATACGATGTGGAAACGCAGGAGGAACTGGCAGATTATTTAAAGGAGGCGGGATTTCAGGTAACACAGGCAACCGTTTCAAGAGATATTCGCGAGCTGCAGTTATCCAAGATCCCAACGGGAGAGGGAAAACAAAAATATATTGTTTTGCGGCAGGACGACAGCCATTTGGTAGATAAATATATCCGGGTCTTGAAAGACGGGCTGCTTTCCGTCGATATGGCGCAAAATATTCTTGTGGTCAAGACAGTTTCGGGAATGGCGAGCGCAGTGGCAGTCGCCGTAGACGCCATGAAATTCAAAGAGATCGTGGGAAGTATCGCGGGAGACGATACGATTATGATGGCAGTCAGGACTTTGGACGATACAAAGGTCGTTATGGAAAAGATTTATAAAATGCTTGAAAGCTGAAGCCTTTTAGAAAAATCTGTTGGGAGAGAGAATTTATAGGGAGAGATCAACGGATGATGAAAAAGGAGTGAAAAAATGCTGGTAAGTTTACATGTGAAAAATTTGGCGCTTATTGATGAAACGGAAGTGGTTTTCGGAGAAGGACTGAATATTCTTTCAGGAGAAACGGGCGCAGGAAAATCAATTATCATAGGTTCAGTAAATCTTGCGCTTGGGGCGAAAGCGGATAAAGAACTGATCCGGACAGGCGCGGAATACGCATTGGTAGAACTGGTGTTTCAGATACGGGATGAGAGCGTCAAAAAAAAGCTTGCGGATATGGAACTTTTTGCGGAGGACGACGGCCTTCTTATTATACAGAGAAGGATTCAGCCGGCTAGGAGTGTCTGCAAGGTGAACGGAGAGACAGTTACCGCAAAGCAGGTGAAAGAGCTTGCGGAACTTTTGATTGACATTCACGGTCAGCATGAACACCAATCGTTGCTTCATAAAAAAAAGCATTTGGAAATATTGGACGATTATTCCTACGGAAAAATTCATAAGATAAAAGAAGAACTGCGGAAAGATTATAAAGAATATGAAATTTTAAATAAAGAGCTGAAGGAATCGTCACTGGATGAAGAAGCAAGAAAGCGGGAAATGGCGCTGGCTGAATTTGAAGCACAGGAGATTGCCGATGCCGTCCTACGTCCGGGAGAAGACGAAGAACTGGAAAAGCAATACCGCAAAATGGTCAACGGTAAGAAGATCGCAGCGGCTCTTTCCGCTGCTTACGGCTGTTTAAATTCCGAAGACGGACAGGGAGCAGCCGGTCAGGTTGAGAGGGCATTGCGGGAGATCAAAGGGGTCGCTGCTTATGATGAAGAAATCGGGACTTTACAGGCAATGTTGGAAGATATAGACAGTATGCTGAACGATTTAAACCATAGTTTTACTAAAAACATGGAAGAGATGGAATTTGACGAATTTGCGTTCAAACAGACAGAGGAAAGATTAAATCTGTTAAATCATTTAAAATCGAAATACGGTAAGTCCATAGAAGAGGTTATTTCCTACGGAGAGAATATACAGGAAAAAGCAGAGCGGCTTTCGGATTATGAAAATTACCGCCTCCGGTTAGAAAATAAAGTAAAAGAGAAGCACAAAAAAGTGCTGGAAGACTGCGGCAGGCTTTCTAAGCTTCGCGTAAAAAGCGGAACGGAACTGGCGCAGCAGATGAAAAGCGCACTGGTAGATTTAAATTTTCTGGAGGTTCAATTTGAGATACAGGTGCGTCCTAATGCAGAGGCGCCGCATGCCGACGGTTATGACGAAGTGGAATTTATGATCAGTACCAATCCGGGCGAAGCCATCAGACCGCTCGGTATGGTAGCGAGCGGCGGTGAACTTTCCAGAATCATGCTTGCGTTAAAAACGGTATTGGCTAAAAAAGATCAAACGGATACGCTTATTTTTGATGAGATCGACGCGGGGATCAGCGGTAAGACAGCCTGGAAGGTATCGGAAAAGCTCGGTATTTTGGGCGGAGAGCATCAAGTCATATGTATCACTCATCTTCCTCAGATCGCGGCAATGGCGGACAGCCATTTTTTGATTGAAAAAAACGCAGTGAAAGATAAGACGACGACAACTATAAGGGAAATAAAGGAAGAAGAGAGTATAAAAGAATTGGCAAGGCTTTTAGGGAGCGAAGAAATCACACAGTCGGCGTTGTCGAATGCAAAAGAATTGAAGGAATTGGCAGCAAAGACAAAACAATCCTAATTGAAATTAAATTTTTGTCACATAATAAAAAGGACATACCTGCGGGATATTGTTTTACAATATACGCCAGATGTCCTTTTTATCGTATAGGGAAAATGGCCGTTTGACGGTTTTAAGAAAGAGATGTGACAAAATGAAGGAAAGAACAAGGCTGCACGGACAATGGAAGAAATGGATATTATATTGGGGGATTATTGCGTCTGCAATGACCGTGATCGGTATGATTTTGTACACATGGTGGACGCAGATTCCGACAACGATCCGTATTAAAGCAGGGGTGGATCAGACTTTCGATTTTCATGTGCCGGCCTCAGGCGAGGTTTATTTGGAGGCAGTAGAGGTGGGAGAGTTCGGCGACGGCTCAAAACCGGAGAGTCTGAAGCTGGATCTGAGCCAAAAGGTTACGTTTAAGTCGGAAATGCTGGAAACATACCAAATGAATGTAAAACTTTTCGGGATTATGCCGATCAAACAGGTAAGTATTCAGGTCATTGAAGACAGAATGGTCATGCCGGCCGGAGTCCCGATCGGGATTTATGTGGAAACGCAGGGCGTTTTAGTAGTAGGCGTCGGAGAATTCAGGGCAGGCGACGGAATGGCATGCGCGCCTTCCAAATATATATTAAGGCCGGGGGATTATATATTAAAAGTAAATGAGGAAATCATAGAAGGTAAAAAACAGTTTATGGAACTGATTGAAGAAAACGGAGAAAAAGAATTAATGCTTACCGTAGAAAGGGAGAAGGAACTGATGAAACTGCAGGTGACTCCCAGAGAAAATCAGAACGGAGAAGCCAAACTGGGAATATGGGTAAGAGACAATGCACAAGGGATCGGTACCTTGACTTTTGTAGACGAAAGAGGGAACTTCGGAGCGCTTGGACATGGGATCAATGATGTGGATACCAGCGCGCTGATGGAACTGGACGAGGGACTTTTGTATCATACAAACATTATATCCATAAAAAAGGGAACGAACGGTTCGCCGGGCGAGCTGACCGGAATGATCTCCTATTCGGAAAAGAATGTGATCGGTACGATCCGCGACAATACTTCGGCCGGAATCTTCGGATCTTGCGACATTTCCAAAATGGACAGTTTGAAAGATGCGCGGATGCTGCCTATAGGGTTAAAACAAGAGATCCGTTTGGGAGATGCCCAGATCCTGTGCACGGTTGGGGATGAAAAAGAGTACTACGGGATAGAGATCACGGAGGTAAGACTGGATCATGACAACGTGAACAGAGGGATCGTGATCAAAATCACCGATCCGGAGCTGTTGTCTTTGACAGGGGGGATCGTGCAGGGCATGAGCGGCAGTCCTATTATTCAGGACGGCAAATTGATCGGCGCCGTCACGCATGTATTGGTACAGGATTCGACAAGGGGATATGGCATCTTTATCGAGAATATGCTGGATCATAGCTAAAGCATAAAAGCCGGAACCAAAAAAGACATAAAAATTGGGCGGAAATCGGAAAAAAATAGACTTGTAAAGAATGCGCTTATTGGATATAATAAAGGTAACCTGAAATGTTCGACAATTCTTGTCATTTTGAACCTACAGTTACTTTAAACGGGATTCCTACATCGTCATATGGATGTCAGGCCTCCATTACGCAGGGGAAGGCAGAAGTATGGCTGCGGTCACCCACCTAGCATATGCTAGGAGTCAAAAGACAGGAAGCGGCATTTTGGGGAAAATACCATTTTTGGGTTCATACCAAAGAAGGAAAAAGCAGCCTTAAAGGGCTGCTTTTTACAGTTGTACGGTATAGGAAAGAATTTTTAGGGCCAAGTGTAAATATATTTAAAAGATGGCAGTTGATCAAAGCTCTACGTTAAAAGGAACGGATGAGAAAATAAAATAGGGAAAGAAGGGCATTCATGGATAAAAATAGAAGAATCCAAATCAAACTGATACTTATATTGATAGGTATTATCGTATTGGCGGTTCTGGCGGTAGTCAATGTGGAAAAAGTGAAGGAGATCGTGCAAAAACAGGGGGAATACATACCACGTTATCAAGCGCTGCTTCTTTTTGAAACAGTAGATCCTGATTTGTCCGGAAATGAAGAATATCAAGCGCTTAAAAACGCGGAAAACGATATGCTGACTTATGCGCAATATATGACGATATACAATTTGATCAATAGGGAAGATGCGGAATTTCCTACTTTTGAAAAAGAGTATCAAGAAGAGCATTTTCTGACGAAAAAAGATTTTGAGGAAGCGTTCGCCTTATTTTTGGAGTTTTATGATCCGCAGCATAAGCTGACGACGGTGCAGGTCACGATTTTGGGATCACAGGGGAATATCATACTGCAGGATCAAACGGAACCGGAGTCCGGCATGGCAGCGGCGGTAGAAGGATTGTATGAGATCGCGGACGAGGAGATCTTAAAATACCGTTTTCAAACGGTTGAAGCGTATATCTATGAAAAGAAACTGATTACGGTTAAGCAGGAAACCGATACAAAATTTTATTTGGAAAATATATGGGTTATGGAATCGGATACGGAAGGAGCGCGTTTTTATTTTGACGGTTACGAGGCGAAGCTTTCGAGGGAAGAAATAGACGAGGGCGTAAAAGAAAATCTGATCAGGGAACAGATCGCGGATTTTACTTTCGAGAAGGGAATCTTGAAAAAGGGTGTTTTTAAAACCGACAAACTGAACGGTAAAATTTTGAACATCAAAGAAGACAGTATTACAATCGAGGGAAAAGGGAATTTTAAAATAACGGATACGTTTAAGGCTTACAGACTATACGGAAAATTGGAGGAAATTGAAAAAGCCGATCTGATCGTAGGATACGATTTTACGGATTTTGTAATAGAAGATGGAAAAATCTGCGCCGGACTTGTTATGAAGGAAGAAAAAATGGAGAGTATAAGGGTATTGCTAAAGGCTTCGGATTATGCGGGAATGTACCATGATACGATAGAAGTGACTTCCGATACGGAGTTTACGGTTACATACGGTATCTTTGAGCAGCAGGAAAAGAAAACGTTTCAGGCAGGGGAAAAGGCGGTAATTGATAAGGACGGCGATTATTTTCAAGGACAGAGGGTCTATATCGAACCGGCGGCGCTTTCGGGAAAACTTACATTGCTGAATGTCAACAGAAGTCAGGGGGCGCCGGAATACAGGGGAAAAATAGAACTGAGTCTGGAAGATGGGAAGATCGTAGCGGTCAACGAGGTGCTTCTGGAAGAATATTTGTATTCCGTCGTACCAAGCGAAATGCCGGCATCTTATCCTGAGGAAGCGTTAAAAGCGCAGGCGGTATGCGCCCGTACTTATGCTTATGCAAAGATGCTGCATTCTCCGCTGGCAGCTTACGGCGCCCATGTAGACGACAGCACGACTTATCAGGTTTATAATAATATCAAAGAAAGCGCAGAGGCTACAAAAGCGGTAAAAGAGACGGCGGGCAGACTGCTTTATTATGAAGACGATCTGGTAGGCGCTTATTATTATTCAACTTCCTGCGGTTTTGGGACGACGGCAGAGATCTGGGGCAGCGGCGCCGATCAGGATATGCCCTATCTGAAGGCCAAACCGATCAGCGCGTCCGAGGGCGGATATACGGCGGCGGACATGGCGGAAAAAGAGAAATTCGAGTCGTTTATACAACAGACGGCGGACACGGATTTTGAATCTCAGGAAGGATGGTATCGATGGACTTATACGGTAGAGGAGATCGACCATGAGAAAATAGAGGAAATCTTAAAGAAACGATATGAAGCCAATAACGCGAAGGTGCTTACTTTGAACGAGGACGGGGAGTATGAGAGCAAAAAGATAAAAAAGATAGGAAAAATAAAAGACATCTATGTGGAAAAGAGGCTTCCCGGAGGAATTTGCGACGAGCTTGTCATAGCGGCGGAAAACGCACAGATAAAGGTGCTGACCGAGTATAATATCAGGAGCGTTCTGAACAACGGCGAGGCAAAGATAAAAAGGCAGGACGGCAGCGAAGCGGCGGCGCCTACTCTTTTGCCAAGCGCATTCTTTATGATTACCACTAGCAAAGAAGGAGAGGATGTGGTAGGATATACCATTATAGGCGGCGGCTTTGGCCATGGCGTAGGGATGTCGCAGAACGGCGCAAGATCCATGGCGGAAAAAGAGTGGAAATATGAAGATATTTTAAATTTTTATTATGAGGGCAGCCGTATCGATTCCATTTACTGATAAGTCTGGGGGTTATTATGGTTCGTAAACTGTTATATGATATACGGGAGTTTTCGGAAAGTATATCCAGAAAGAATATAAGCGCTTTTTCGGCGAGTACGGCATTTTTCTTATTTTTATCCCTGATCCCGATGCTGATCCTGATCTGCGCGATTCTGCCGTATACGTCGCTTACGGAAGAGATTTTACTAGGAGCGATCATCAAATACATACCGGAATCGGTGGAAGGCTTAGTGACCGGTATTGTAGCCGACGTGTATTCCAGATCCGCAGGGGTAGTGTCGGTGGCGGCAGTCGGTACTGTCTGGTCTGCGGGAAAAGGGGTGCTTGCCCTTATGAGAGGGCTGAATGCAGTCAATGACGTGGAAGAGAACAGAAATTATTTTGTGGTAAGGACGGTGGCGTCGGTTTATACGCTGATCATGGTCGCTGCCATCATCCTCTCTCTTTTGTTGATGGTATTCGGAAATCTTTTGGTAAACCTGATCCTGCGGGATTTTCCGAGGATACGGCTGGTCATTGAATTTTTTATGAATTTCCGTTTTATCTTTTCATGGACGGTTCTGACCGTGATCTTTACCTTGGTATATACTTTTATGCCCAACAGAAAGATGCATTTTTTTGAGCAGTTGACAGGGGGGATGTTCGCGGCTGTGGTGTGGAGCATTTTTTCATGGTGTTTTTCTATGTATGTAGACCGCTTTGAAGGATTGAGCGCATACGGAAGTCTGACAACGATTGTGATCATCATGCTGTACTTTTATTTTTGCATGTATATCATATTGATCGGCGCATATATCAACAGCTATTTTATAGAAAAAGGCGGAGTGAAGCATAAATTAGAAGAATTTAAGGAAGTACGGACTTGACAAGAGCCGTATTTTTCAATACAATAAATAAACGATAGTGAAAAGGCATGGAAGGTGTCAGTAGGGAAACATTTTCTTTCAGAGAGAGCAGGTCGTCGGCTGTAAGCCTGCTTAAGTTCAAATGTGGACTGAATTTCCCACCGGAGCCGCTTTTATGAAAACGAAACGTGAGTAGTTTAAGCCGTTTGCGGCACGTTACGCCGTTGAAGGAGTCTGGTAACAGGAATTTGGGTGGTACCGCGGAGAAATTCGTCCCTTGCAGTTTTGCAGGGGACTTTTTGTGTGTATCTAAAATAGTAAGACAGAGAGGAAGGGTAAAGAGCGATGAAAGAGAAGCTGGAGCAGATTAAGGCGGAAGCCTTGAAACAGATTGAAAACAGCGATGCGTTGGAAAAACTGAACGAGATCCGTATCAATTATCTCGGAAAGAAGGGCGAACTGACCGCCGTGCTTAAAAGTATGAAGGACGTAGCGCCGCAGGAGCGTCCGAAGATAGGACAGATGGTGAACGATACAAGGGAAGAGATCGAAAGGGTATTGGAACAGCATATCGGGCAGATGGAGAAGGCGCTCAGAGAAGCGAAAATGAAAAAAGAAGTGATCGACGTTACGCTGCCGGGTAAAAAAAATAATGTAGGACACCGCCATCCTAATACGATCGCATTGGAAGAGGTAGAACGTATCTTCATCGGCATGGGCTATGAAGTAGTGGAAGGACCGGAAGTAGAAAAGGATTATTATAACTTTGAAGCTTTGAATATCCCGAAGGATCATCCGGCAAGGGACGAGCAGGATACTTTTTATATTACGGAAGATATTGTTCTGCGTACCCAGACGTCACCGGTACAGGTCAGAGAAATGGAAAAGGGAAAGCTGCCTGTCCGTATGATCGCGCCGGGCAGGGTATTCCGTTCCGATGAGGTGGATGCCACACATTCCCCGTCTTTCCATCAGATCGAAGGGCTGGTAGTAGATAAGAACATCACTTTTGCGGATCTTAAGGGAACTTTGGCCGAGTTTGCCAAGGAACTGTTCGGGGAGGATACGAAGGTAAAATTCAGACCCCATCATTTCCCGTTTACGGAGCCCAGCGCAGAAGTGGATGTGACCTGCTTTAAATGCGGCGGGAAGGGATGCAGATTTTGTAAAGGCAGCGGCTGGATCGAGATCTTAGGCTGCGGTATGGTGCACCCTGACGTACTGAAAAGATGCGATATTGATCCCGATGAATATTCGGGCTTTGCATTCGGCGTAGGTTTGGAGCGGATCGCGCTTTTAAAATACGAGATCGACGATATGAGACTGTTATATGAGAATGACAGCCGTTTCCTGAAACAATTTTAGTATAACAAAGAGAAGATGGGAAATTGTTAATTTCCATCGCCTTGATTTGCACACCTGCTAAAGCGGATAAAAGAGAGCAAGGCTGGAGATTGGGAAGTTTCGGCTGTGAGAGTTGTGTCTGTGCGCTGCAAAGCCATAAATGGCTTGTCACAAACTTTTTGGCCTAAGCACTATGAAGCGGCGCGGAAATGGAGGAAAAGATGAATACAGCATTATCTTGGATCAAAGCATATGTCCCCGATTTGGAATGCAGCGATCAGGAATATTTTGATAAAATGACGCTTTCAGGAACCAAAGTGGAGGGTTATGAGCGTTTAGACAAAAATTTGGAAAAGATCGTGGTCGGACAGATTGAGAAGATCGAAAGACATCCGGATGCGGATAAACTGATCGTATGTCAGGTCAATGTGGGAAACGGGACGATACAGATCGTGACGGGCGCGTCCAATGTAAAGGAAGGAGATAAAGTACCGGTAGTTTTGGACGGCGGTAAGGTAGCCGGCGGGCATGACGGAGGTCCGCTTCCCGAAGACGGTATTAAGATCAAAGCCGGAAAACTGCGCGGCGTGCCTTCCGACGGTATGATGTGTTCCATAGAAGAATTGGGAACGACAAGGGAGATGTATCCGGAAGCGCCGGAATATGGCATTTATATTTTCGGCGAAGATGCCGAAGTGGGAAGCGATGCCGTGGAAGCGCTTGGGCTGAAAGATACCGTATTTGAATATGAGATTACGTCTAACCGGGTCGATTGCTACAGTGTGTTGGGGATCGCCAGGGAAGCGGCCGCTACTTTCCGCAAGCCGTTTCATGCGCCGGAAGTGACGGTTCAGGAGAATGGGGAAAAGGTAGAGGATTATATTTCCGTGGAAGTGCAGGATGCGGATCTGTGTCCGAGATATACGGCAAGGGTATGCACGAATATTAAGATTGCCCCTTCGCCGAAATGGATGCAGAGGCGGCTGGCGGCCAGCGGCATCCGGCCGATCAACAATTTGGTGGATATTACGAATTATGTGATGGAGGAATACGGCCAGCCGATGCATGCTTACGACCTGGACCGAATCGCCGGGCATAAGATCATTGTCCGCCGCGCCAAGGACGGCGATGAGTTCCAGACGCTGGACGGCCAGGTCAGGAAACTGGACTCCGAAGTGCTGATGATCTGCGATGCGGAAAAGGAAATCGGCATCGCGGGCATTATGGGCGGCGAAAATTCCAAGATTACGGATGATGTGAAAACAGTCCTGTTCGAAGCGGCGACGTTCAACGGCACGAATATCCGCAAGTCGGCGAAAAGAATCGGCCTGCGCACCGATGCTTCCGGCAAATTTGAAAAGGGATTGGATCCGCACAATGCGGAAGCGGCGATCAACCGCGCCTGCCAGCTGATACAGGAATTGGGCTGCGGCGAAGTGGTGGGCGGCATTGCCGATGTATGCCAGTCGATGAAGGAGCCGGTGAAAATTAAATTTGATGCGAAGAAGGTAAATGATCTGCTGGGAACAGATATTTCCGAAGAAGAAATGCTTGGCATTTTCCGCATGATCGAGTTAAAATATGATAAGGGGACGCAAATGCTGGAGATTCCCAGCTTCCGCCAGGATTTGCTGGGGGCTGCGGATATTGCGGAGGAAGTGGCAAGATTTTACGGATACGACAAGATATCGGTTTCCCTGCCAAACGGCGAAGCGACGACAGGAAAGCTTTCCTTTAAATTGAGGATTGAGCAAAAAGCGAGGGATATCGCGGAGTATTGCGGATTTTCACAGGGAATGTGCTATTCCTTTGAAAGCCCCAAGGTATTCGACAAGCTGCTGATTCCGGAAGGGGATGCGCTTCGCAGAGCGATCACGATCGCTAATCCATTAGGGGAAGACTTTTCCATTATGAGGACGGTTTCCCTGAATGGAATGCTGACCAGCCTGGCGACCAATTATAATAGAAGAAATAAAGAAGTGCGGCTTTATGAGCTGGGGAATATCTACAAGACGGATGAACTGCCCCTGAAGGAACTGCCGGACGAAAGAGTGCAGTTTACCCTTGGTATGTACGGCGAAGGTGATTTTTATACGATGAAAGGCGTGGTGGAGGAATTTTTCGATTGTATCGGCATGAGGAAGAAAGCGGTTTATGACCCCGCATCCGGCAAACCTTTCCTGCATCCGGGCAGACAGGCAAACATCGTTTATGAAGGAAAGACGGTAGGTTATCTGGGAGAGGTCCATCCGGAAGTATGCGATAATTATGATATTGGAACAAAGGTATACGTGGCGGTGCTGGATATGCCGGAAATCATTCCTTTCGCTACTTTCGACAGAAAATATGAAGGGATTGCAAAATATCCTGCGGTATCCCGCGATATCAGCATGGTCGTTCCAAAAGATATTCTGGCGGGGCAGATCGAGGCTGTGATTGCCCAGAGAGGCGGGAAGATCTTGGAGGGATATCAGTTGTTTGATATCTATGAAGGGGCGCAGATTAAAAAAGGATTTAAGTCGATGGCATATTCCATTACTTTCCGGGCAAAAGACAGGACATTGGAAGAGAGCGATATTACGGCGGCCATGAAAAAGATTTTGAATGGACTGGAAGGCTTGGGGATCGAGCTGCGCCAGTAAAAAATGAAAAAGATAGAAAAATCAGAAAGGAAAAAGAAGATGGAAAAGAAAAATGTATGGGAAACCTATGACGAAAACCAGCTTCAGGAATTGGAGCAGCATGCAAAAGAATATATGGATTTTTTGGATAACGGCAAAACGGAAAGGGAATGCATCGACCTGATTGTCAATCAGATCGAGCAGGAAGGCTATAAGGAACTCCAGGCTCTGATGAAGGAGAACCAGCCTTTGAAAAAGGGAGATAAGGTTTATGCGGTCTGCATGAACAAATCCATTGTCATGTTCCAGATCGGGGAAAAACCGATGGAAGAGGGCATGAATATTCTTGGGGCTCATATTGATTCCCCTAGGCTGGATGTGAAGCAGAATCCCATGTACGAGGAGGGCGGGTTTGCTTATCTGGATACCCATTACTATGGCGGCGTTAAAAAATACCAGTGGGTGACAATTCCGCTTGCTATCCATGGCGTAGTGATGAAAAAGGATGGAACGACCGTGGAAATCAATATCGGCGACAATGAAGGCGATCCGGTATTTTTTGTTTCAGACCTGCTCATCCATCTGGCAGCGGAACAATTGGAGAAAAAGGCATCTAAGGTGATCGAAGGGGAAGCGTTGGATATTATTATCGGCAATAAGCCCCTTTCCATCGACAAAGATGCTGCGGATGAAAAAGATAAGAAAGATGCCAAAGAGGCAGTGAAAAAAGGAGTGCTTTCCATTTTGAAGGAAAGCTATGATATAGAAGAGGAAGACTTTATTTCTGCGGAGCTGGAAGTAGTGCCGGCGGGCAGGGCGAGAGAAGCCGGCTTTGACAGAAGCATGATTCTTGCCTATGGGCAGGATGACAGAGTCTGCGCATTCTCTTCCCTGAAAGCGATGCTGGAAACCGAAGGGGTGGAAAGAACGGCATGCTGCATTCTGGTAGATAAAGAGGAAATCGGAAGCGTCGGGGCGACCGGCATGGAATCCAAGTTCTTTGAAAATATGGTGGCGGAAGTGATGAACCTGGCAGGGGAGTACAGCGAACTGAAGCTGCGCCGGTGCCTGGCCTCTTCCAGCATGCTTTCCTCTGATGTGAGCAGCGCCTTTGATCCGTCCTTCGCGTCCAGCTTTGATAAGAAAAATGTCGCTTATCTTGGAAACGGCATGGTATTCAACAAGTTTACCGGTTCTCGGGGAAAAGCGGGTTCCAACGATGCCAATGCGGAATATATGGGGCATATCCGGGATATTTTTGATAAAGAAAACGTGCATTTCCAGACGGCCGAACTGGGCAGGGTAGATCTGGGCGGCGGCGGAACGATCGCTTATATCCTGGCGCTTTATGGAATGAATGTGATTGACAGCGGCGTGGCCGTACTGAATATGCATGCGCCTTGGGAAGCGACGAGCAAAGCTGACGTGTATGAAGCAAAGAGGGGCTATCAGGCATTTTTGAAGAGAGCAGAGAAAATATAATGAGAGAATGGAAAAAATCCGATTTTTATTTTGATCTGCCGGACGAACTGATTGCGCAGGATCCCCTGGAAGACCGCTCCGCTTCCAGGCTTCTTGTATTAGATAAAAATACAGGGGAGCGGGAGCATCATTTTTTCCGTGAAATAACCGATTATTTGGCACCGGGCGATTGTCTGGTGCTGAATAATACAAAGGTAATTCCGGCCAGGCTGCTGGGAGTCAGGGAGGCGACCGGGGCAGCAGTGGAATTGCTGTTGTTAAAACGTCGGGAAAAGGATGTATGGGAGACTCTGGCGAAGCCAGGGAAAAAAGCGAGGCCGGGAACGGTCATCGACTTCGGGGGCGGCATCCTGAAAGGGGAAATCCTGGAAATAGTGGAAGAGGGAAACCGTTTGGTGCGCTTTACTTACCAGGGGGTATTTGAGGAAGTGCTGGACCGGCTGGGGGAAATGCCCCTGCCTCCCTATATTACCCATAAACTGGAGGATAAAAGCCGATACCAGACGGTGTATGCCAAATATGAAGGGTCGGCGGCAGCTCCGACAGCAGGTCTTCATTTTACGGAGGAGCTTTTGAAAAAAATAAAGGAAAAGGGAGTGGATATTGCTTACGTGACTCTCCATGTGGGCCTTGGCACGTTCCGTCCGGTGAAGGCAGAGAATATATTGGAACACCATATGCATTCCGAGTTTTATCATGTGCCGGAAGATGCGGCAGAAAAGATCAACCGGGCAAAACGTGCGGGGAAAAGGGTGGTCTGCGTCGGGACGACCAGCTGCAGGACGGTGGAAAGCGCTGCGGATGATAACGGCCTGCTAAGGGAATGCAGCGGCGACACCGATATTTTTATTTATCCCGGCTACCGTTTTAAGGTAATGGACGCATTGGTTACAAATTTCCATTTGCCGGAATCTACGCTTGTCATGCTCGTTTCCGCATTGGCGGGGAGGGAGAATGTCCTGGAGGCTTATAAAGAGGCGGTGGAAGAGAAATACCGCTTTTTTAGTTTTGGGGATGCAATGTTGATTCAGTAAATTCGTTTATTATGCACATATTATATTGACGATGCAAAGCAGTTTGCGTATAATAAACATAGGACAGTATACTATGCGTAAAAGAGGAGATATATAATATGGCAACGGTAACGAATTTAAATATACGAACGGACAAAGCGGTGAAAGAAGCGGCAGAGAATATCTTTGCAGAACTTGGTCTGAATATGACTACGGCAGTAAATATGTTCTTAAGACAGACTATTCGGGAAAATGGTATACCTTTTTCTTTAAAGCTGAATACGCCAAACGAAATAACAGCAGCAGCTATAGCGGAGGGGAGGCGGATTGCCGCTGACCCGAATGTAAGAGGATATAAGAGCCTCACTGATTTAAAGGAGGCTCTGGATGAAATATGAAGTTAGATTCACCAACCAGTTTAAGCGGGATTTGAAACTGTCGAAAAAGCAGGGGAAAGATATTGACAAGCTTTTTGAGGTAATCAGTACGATTGTAGAGGGCAAAAAATTAGATCCAAAATATCATGACCATAACTTAAGTGGTGATTATGCCGGATGCAGGGAATGCCATGTGGAGCCTGATTGGTACGCATTCGGAATTGTTTAAAAAATAACACTGATAACATGAGGATGCGGTAACGCTGGATGAAATACCCTATAGATAGTCCGAAAGGTGTCTGATACACAAAAAATGAATGTTTGTGACAGAATTCTTTACAAAATATAAATAATGTTATATTCTTAATTAGTAAGGGCGATTCGTGGAAAGAGGCCTTATTGTTTTAAACGGGGGAATGATTTTACTACTAAGAGGAGTGTTAAGGGGTCATGGAAGAGCGTAGGAAAGCGAGAAGAATGAAGCTGGAATCCACGATAACAGTTCGCAGGATTGACAGCGGCATAGATGAGGAGGTTACGATTGAGATCAAGGACATATCCAAATCAGGAGTCGGCTTTTTTTGTACGGAAATGCTGGAAGTGGGGTCCATCTATCAATCATCGATCATCATCTGGACCAAAGAAATAATTCCCGTTTTACTGAAGATCGTAAGGGAAGTAGACCATGGGGAAAAAAAGTTTTATGGTGCGGAGTTCATGGGATTGTCGGAAATAGACATGTTTCGTATCGAGGTATATGAGGAACTGGAAAAATCGGAAATCATGTAAAAAAATAAAACCTGGCGGAAGGAAAAATCCTTTGCCAGGTTTTTTACTTTACAGGAAAGTTCTGCACATAGACCTCCAATTGAAATATGTCAGCAAGTCTCTCCTCTATTCGGCTTCAACCAGTGATTCAAGGTCAGCATAAAAGCCGGGATAGCTGATAGATACGCATTCGCCGCCTTTGATTTCTGTTTCCCCGTCCGCAAGGAGGGAAGCGATGGCAAAACTCATGGCGATCCGGTGGTCGGCGAAAGAATCGATGACGGTGCCTTTGAAAGGCAGTTCGGACGAACCGTTTCCTTCAATGACCATGCCGTCTTCCGTGCCGGTAATGGAACATCCCATGGCGGAGAGGTTCCGAACCATGACATCGATGCGGTTGGATTCTTTGACCTTTAATTCCGCCGCATCCCGGATGATGGTAGTTCCGCTGGCAGCAGCGGCCATAACGGCAATAATCGGAAGCTCGTCGATCAGGGTTGGGATCATGCCGCCCTCAATTACCGTGCCGTGGAGCGGGCTGTAAGTAACATGCAGATCTGCAGTAGGCTCGCCCTCATAATTTTCATTGAGCAGAAAGATGCGGCCGCCCATCGCCCTTGCCGCTTTCAGGATGCCGTCCCGGGTGGGATTGATCCCTACGTTGCGGATGAGGATGTCAGAACCGGGGACGAGAAGCCCTGCAGCGATGAAATAGGCGGCAGAGGAAATATCTCCCGGAACGCGGATTTTCTGGCCGGTGAGGCGGGGACGGGGGGAAATAACGGCAGTAGCGCCTTCGGAACGGATATCCGCGCCGAAAGCCCGCAGCATCAGTTCCGAATGATTGCGGCTTAAAACGGGTTCGGTAACGGCAGTTTCCCCTTCTGCGTACAATCCGGCGAGAAGTATCGCGGACTTGACTTGCGCGGAAGCGACTTTGGAACGGTAATGGATTCCGTGCAGCGGCGCGCCTTTGATTCGCAGCGGTGCGCATCCGTTGCCGCTCAGGCTTTCGATATTGGCACCCATCATGGAAAGCGGCTCTATGATCCGCTTCATAGGACGCTTTTGTATGGAGGCATCGCCAGTAAGCGTCGTGGTGAACGGCTGGGCGGAAAGAATGCCGGAAATCAGCCGGGTAGTAGTTCCGCTGTTCCCAGCATCCAGAATGCGGGAAGGGGCGGACAGGCCGTCCAGCCCTTTGCCGCAGATCGTAATCGTATGATCCCGGCAGTCGATCTCAATGCCGAGGCGGCGGAAACAATCAATGGTGGACAGGCAGTCTGCTCCCTGGAGAAAATTGGAAACTTCTGTTTTCCCTTCGGACAGGGCGCCGAACATGACGGCGCGGTGGGAGATGGATTTATCGCCAGGGACGGTAATTTCCCCTTTCAGTCGTTTGGCATGATGGAATTTCATGATAACCTCCGTTTTATTTTTTAGCGTGGATCGCATAACCCCTGCCCTGAAGAATATGGGATGCGGTTTCGATATCCTTTTCTTCATAGAATTCGATCCGCAAAGCCCCTTCTTCCAGTTCCCGGTTATGGACGATGCCGATATTTTTTATGCTGATATGGTTTAAAGCGAGCATGGTGGCGATTGAGGCCAGCGCGCCGGTTTCATCCGCGATATCGATCGTAATGGAATAGGATTTTTTGATCGGCCCGCTGGAAGCTTCGATAAAAGAATCGCGGTAAATGCGGGCGTTGTTGAAAAAATCATATAACACATGGGCGTCTTTCGCCCGGAGTTTATTCCTGACGGCAGATAACGCCTCTATATAATCCTCCAGCAGACGGGCGATGTTGTCCGTGTTTGTCAGGCAGATCTGCTGCCACATATCGGGAGAGGAGGAGGCAATTCTGGTAATATCCTTAAAACCTCCGGCGGCGATCATTTTCATGATTCCTTCTTCGGAATCGCTTTCTTTTACCAAGTTGACGAGGGAAGAAGCGATAATATGGGGAAGGTGGCTGATGGCCGCCGTGATATAATCGTGCTGTTTTGCGTCCAGAACGAGGGGAATCGCGCCCATGGCCGTCACAAGATTTTGGTAATCCTCTAATTGCTCGGGTCTTGTTTGCGACGCGGGCGTCAGGATATAATAAGCATTTTCCAGAAGCCGGGCTTTGGAATTCGCATACCCGTAGCGCTCGCTCCCGGCCATCGGATGGCCGCCGATAAACTGGCCGCCAAGCCCCAAGGCTTCGATACGTTCATGGATGCCTGATTTTACGCTTCCTACATCGGTCAGGATGCAGGAAGGGGAAAGAAATGGCGTTAACGCAGCCAGGTTTTCCGCGTTCATGGATACCGGCGCACACAGGAAAATATAGTTACAAGAGGAAAAAGATGCGTCGATGGAGGAGACAGTCTGGCTGGCAATACCATCGCTTTTGGCCAGTTCCCGCGTTTTTTCATCAATGTCGTATACGATGATCCCGATATCCGGCATGGAAGCCCTGAGCGCTTTGGCAATGGAACCTCCGATCAATCCAAGGCCGATAAATCCTATGTTTAATCTGTTCATACCTTATTCTCCCGTCCTATGGCAGTCGGATGCCTGTCCGTCAAATCGCTCAAAACTGCGTCCTGCCAAAGCGCAGAACGGTTCTAATTCCCTGGTCAGCCGGTCAAATTTCTGAAAGGTCAGCGACTGCGGGCCGTCGGAAAGGGCGCAGGCCGGATTGTTATGAACCTCGATCATCAGACCGTCCGCGCCGCAGGCTACGGCAGCTTTCGCCATAGGCGCTACATACTTGTAAGACCCGGTGGAATGGGACGGGTCCGCGATGACCGGAAGGTGGGTTTTTTCCTTAAGGACGGGGATCGCGCTCAAGTCGAGCGTATTCCGGGTGGCCGTTTCGAAGGTACGGATGCCCCGTTCGCACAATACGACGTTGGGATTCCCTTCCGCGATAATATATTCGGCGGCGTTCAGCCATTCATCGATCGTGGCGCACAGTCCCCTTTTTAAAAGGACAGGAAGCCCGGAACGTCCTGCTTCTTTTAAAAGGATGAAATTCTGCATGTTTCTTGCGCCGATCTGGATCATATCCACGTATTTTACGGCAGCGTCAATGGCTTCCTGGCACACGACTTCGCAAATCGTCGCAAGCCCCGTTTCCCTGCCGGCGGTCTGCATGTAGCGAAGGCCTTCTTCTTCAAGCCCTTGGAAAGAGTAAGGGGAAGTCCTTGGCTTGTAAGCGCCTCCGCGCAGAATGGAAGCGCCGGATTTTTTTACGGCCCGGGCGATGCACATCAACTGCTCTTCCGATTCCACGGCGCAGGGGCCAGCCATAATGGACATGGAACCCGGGCCGATCCATGTATTGCCTACCTGGATGCTGGAAGGATCGGGATGGAATTTGCGGTTGGCAAGCTTATAGGTTTCCGTAACAGGGACGATACGGTCCACATCTTTGAAACTGATCAGGTTGTCTGTGGGAAGTTTGGTCTTGTCGCCGACAATACCGATAATGGTAACTTCTTCCCCGGCGGAAAGATGGGTGGACAGCCCGTTGTTTTCAATATAAGATACCACAGAATCAATGCTTTGCTGTGCGGCATTGGGTTTCATTACAATAATCATGGCTTTCTTTGCTCCATTTCTGTTTTTGTTCATTTGCTTCCGTGCGTTTTGCACATGGACAATATATCACTTCAACGCGTGAAAGTCAATAAAGTAACAAATTTACTGTTCAAATTGTTTTATTTTGCTTGTAATGTGCAGACAATTTTAGTAAAATATACACATGGGAGTAAAAAGGCAGTAGAAAATTCCATTACCGCCTCGTCAGATTGCCCCAAAATAGCAAAAATCGGAGGAATTTATATGAATGTTTATACGACTGACAAGATTAGAAACGTAGTGTTGCTCGGCCATGGCGGGAGCGGGAAGACCAGTCTGGTAGAAGCGATGGCTTATTTATCCGGGATTACTTCCAGGATGGGCAAGGTATCCGACGGCAATACGGTAAGCGATTTTGGAAAAGAGGAACAGAAGAGGCAGATTTCCATTTCCACATCGGTAGTACCGATCGAATGGGAAGGAATTAAGATAAATATTTTGGATACTCCCGGGTTTTTTGATTTTGTGGGGGAAGTGGAAGAGGCAGTCAGCGCGGCTGACGCGGCAATCATTGTTGTTTCCGGAAAAGCCGGCGTGGAAGTAGGGACGGAAAAGGCATGGGAAATCTGCGAGAAATACAAACTGCCCCGTTTTATCTTCGTTACGGACATGGATGTGGACAACGCTTCCTTCCGCCAGGTAGTGGAAGATATGACGAATGCCTACGGAAAGAAAATGGCTCCCTTCCATCTGCCGATCAGGGAAAATGAAAAATTTGTCGGTTATGTCAATGTCATTACGGAAACTGGGCACAGGTGGCAGGGCAAGGAAGTGACGGATTGCGAAGTGCCGGAATACAGCAAAGCGAATCTTCAGCTTTGCAAAGACACGCTGATGGAAGCGGTGGCGGAGACAAGCGAAGAATTCATGGAGAGATATTTTGGCGGCGAGACGTTCTCGGAAGCGGAGATCAGGGCAGCCCTGCGCACGAATGTGATCGACGGGTCGATCGTGCCGATGACGATGGGTTCCAGCGTATTGTGCCAGGGAATTTATACTTTGCTGGACGATATCGTGAAATATATGCCCAGCCCGGAAAATAAAGAGATCGCCGGGGTAAGCCTGAAAACAAACGAAATCTTTGAAGCAAATTATGATTTTGCAAAAACGAAATCCGCTTATATCTTTAAGACGATCGTAGATCCTTTTATCGGCAAATATTCGCTCGTTAAGATATGTTCCGGCGTATTGAAATCGGACGACCTGATCTATAACGGCGATAAGGACATTGAAGAAAAGGTGAGCAAACTGTATGTGATGCAGGGCAGCAAGCCGATCGAGATCAAGGAACTTCATGCGGGGGATATCGGCGCGATTGCCAAGCTGACGGCAGCGAGGACAGGGGATACGCTTTCCACGAAAGCGACGGCGATCCGTTTCGGCAAGACAGAGGTTTCAACGCCTTATACATATATGAGGTACCAGGCGAAGAACAAAGGGGATATCGATAAGGTTTCCCAGTCGCTGCAAAAGATGTCCCATGAAGACCAGACGATGAAAGTGGTCAATGATGCGGAGAACAGGCAGACATTGATCTACGGCATGGGCGACCTGCATCTGGAAGTCATTGCCAGCAGACTGGCAAACGAGTATAAAGTGCAGATCGAACTGGCACAGCCGAAGGTGGCGTTCCGTGAGACGATCAAGAAGAATTCGGATGTGGAATATAAATATAAGAAACAGTCCGGCGGACACGGGCAGTATGGCCATGTCAAGATGAGATTTTCACCGCTGGGCGACTTGGACAAATCCTTTGAGTTTACACAGGAAGTTGTGGGCGGCGCAGTACCGAAGAACTTCTTCCCGGCTGTGGAAAAAGGATTGCAGGATTCCGTCCTGAAAGGCCCTTTGGCGGCATACCCGGTAGTCGGCGTAAAGGCTGTTCTGTACGATGGCTCCTACCATCCGGTAGATTCATCGGAAATGGCATTCAAGATGGCGACGATCCAGGCATTTAAGAAAGGATTTATGGATGCCCATCCGGTGCTTTTGGAGCCGATCGCTAACATTAAAGTTACGGTGCCCGATGCTTATACCGGCGATGTTATGGGCGACCTGAACAAGAGGAGGGGCAGGGTGCTCGGCATGAACCCGGTCAATGGCAAACAGGTTATTGAAGCGGATATTCCGATGACAGGCTTATTCGGATACTGCACGGATCTCCGTTCCATGACAGGCGGGCGCGGCACTTTTGCTTATGAGTTTGCAAGATATGAGCAGGCTCCCAGCGATGTACAAGAGAAGGAAGTAGCGGCCAGGGCAGCGAAGGTTGCGGAGGGCAGCGACGAATAGGGATCAACGGTGTGATTGCATATACACGGAAAAAAGCTGGCGCTTTGGCGTCGGCTTTTTTGTGCTTGTGTTTTCGGAAAGAAAAAGATATAATGCTTAACATGTATAACAAACGAAAAGTATTGTTTATGGAAAGGACGTGAAGGAGCATTATGAAAAAAGGAGTTCGCAATCTACTGGTCATATTACTGGCGGCTGTGGCAGCTTTTGTATATTATTATATTTCACTGCCAGCGATCAATATCCATTCCTCGGGCTTTTGGATGTTTATTATGACGATCATTGTCGTTATCATAGCGGTTTATGTTGTCCGAAAGGCTGGGAAAGAATATGTGGAGTCGGAAGTGGCGGAGAAGTTTGGCTTTAAGTTCAGCACCTACGGATGGAAGGATGATAAGGTGCTAAAAGGGCTGGGTATCCTGCTGCTGCTTGTGGTTGCGGTCTATCTGGTCGGCAGCGTTCTTTCCTCTCCCATCGTGAATGCAAAAAAATACCAGGCTCTTCTGACGATTGAGGAGAGGGAATTTACGGAGGATATCAAGGAAGTGGATTACCGCACGATTCCCCTGCTGGATAAGGAGTCTGCCGCGCTTCTTGGCAACCGCAAGATGGGCAGCATGGTGGATATGGTATCCCAGTTTGAAGTAGCAGGGGACTATTCCCAGATCAATTATAAAGGAGTCCCCGTACGTGTGACGCCGCTGTCCTACGCCAGCGCCATCAAGTGGCTGACTAACCAGAGCGATGGTATTCCGGCTTATATTTTGATCGATATGACGACGCAGGATACGGAATGCGTGAAGCTGGAAAATGGAATTAAATATTCGAAATCGGAATATTTTAACAGGAATCTTTATCGGCATCTGCGTTTCCATTTTCCCACTTATATTTTTGATAACCAGATCTTTTTTGAAATTGATGAAGAGGGAACGCCTTACTGGGTATGCCCGGTGAAAAAGTTTAATATCGGTTTGTTTGGCGGACAGACGGTAGGAAGAGTGGTGCTTTGCAACGCGATCACCGGGGAATGCATCGATTATGCGGTGGAGGATGTGCCGCAGTGGATCGATAAGGTGTATTCCGCAGAGCTTTTGATGGATTTATACGATTATTCGGGAATTTATAAAAATGGCTTTTTGAATTCCATTTTAGGACAGAAGGACTGTCTCCAGTCTACCAACGGTTATAATTACATCGCTCTGGAAGACGACGTATGGGTATATACCGGCGTCACCAGCGTGAGCGGGGACCAGTCGAATGTAGGGTTCGTGCTGATGAACCAGAGGACGATGGAAACAAGGTATTATAAAGTGGAAGGGGCGATCGAGGACTCAGCCATGTCCTCGGCAGAAGGCCAGGTGCAGAATCTGGGATACCGGGCGACCTTCCCGCTGCTGCTTAATATTGCTGACGAGCCTACGTATTTTATGGCTCTCAAGGACGCGGCGGGGCTGGTAAAGAAATATGCCATGGTGAACGTGCAGAAATACCAGTGGGTAGCGATCGGGGATACGGTGCAGGAATGCGAGAGGAATTATACGGAGCTTTTGAATACGAACGGCATCGTATCGGAAAATACGGATTTATATAAAGAAGCTTCGGGGAAAATAAAGACAATCTCCCCGATAGTGCTGGAAGGAACGACCCATTATTACATTTGCCTGGAAAATAACGAGGATATTTTCGATGTGGATTTGTCGATGAGGGATTTGATCGGCATTGTGAGATACCAGGCCGGGGACAGCGTGAAATTCCGTTATACGGAAGGGTACGGGCTGCATGTGGTGAAGGCTTTGGAGTAGGCGCCGGCAATAGGCAGAAATCAATGCCGGCACGGGCTTTGGCGCTCTTGACAGGAGCTGGAAAAAAAGCTAAAATTGTCAGCATGGAAATGGTATTAAAATAAAGGAGCGGAACAAAAATGGCAGAACCGTATAATCACAGAGAAGTGGAACAGAAGTGGCAGCGGATATGGGATGAAGAGAGGGCGTTTGCGACCTCTGATGATTATTCCAAACCGAAATATTATGCGTTGGTGGAATTCCCTTACCCGTCGGGACAGGGGCTTCATGTAGGGCATCCAAGACCATATACGGCGCTGGATATCGTGGCGAGGAAAAGGAGGATGCAAGGATATAACGTATTATATCCTATGGGTTGGGATGCATTCGGACTTCCGACCGAAAATTATGCGATCAAGAACCATATTCATCCGAAGATCGTGACGAAAAATAACGTGGAGCGTTTTAAGGGGCAGCTTCATGCCCTTGGATATTCCTTTGATTGGGAAAGGGAGATCAATACGACGGATCCCGGGTATTATAAATGGACGCAGTGGATTTTTTTGAAATTGTTTAAGGCTGGGCTTGCATATAAGAGCGAAATGCCCATTAACTGGTGTACTTCCTGCAAGGTAGGGCTGGCAAACGAAGAAGTGGTAAACGGGGTGTGCGAAAGATGCGGTTCGGAAGTGGTCCGCAAGGTGAAAAGCCAGTGGATGCTGAAAATTACAGAGTATGCGGACAAGCTGATCAAAGATCTGGATAACGTGGATTATGTGGAACGTGTGAAAGTATCCCAGAAAAACTGGATTGGCAAATCCGAAGGGGCCGAGGTGGATTTCCGGGTAAAAGATAAGGAAGAGACTTTGCGGATTTATACGACTAGGCCGGATACTCTGTTCGGTGTTACTTATATGGTATTATCCCCGGAACACCCTATGATTGACAAGTATAAAGAGGAGATCAGGAATTGGGACGAGGTCGTGGCATACCGGGAAATGGCGGCGAGGAAGTCGGACTTTGAGCGTACTGAGCTGGCGAAAGATAAGACGGGCGTAGCGATCGACGGCCTGACCGCAGTGAATCCGGTCAACGGCAAAGAAATTCCTATCTGGATCTCCGATTATGTATTGATGACTTATGGAACTGGAGCTATTATGGCGGTGCCGGCCCATGATGAGAGGGACTGGGAGTTTGCAAAAAAATTCGGCCTTCCGATTATCGAGGTCGTGGCAGGAAGCCCGGCAGGGGTGGAAGAAGCGGTTTATACGGATGTAGAGGACGGCATTCTTGTGAATTCGGATTTTCTGGACGGGCTGCATGTGGCGGAAGCTAAAAAGAAAATCATCGAATTCCTGACAGAAAAAGGAATTGGAACGAAAAAGACGAATTATAAACTAAGGGATTGGGTATTTTCCAGACAGCGCTATTGGGGAGAACCGATTCCGATCGTGGAATGTGAAAAATGCGGATTTGTGCCGCTGGATGAGAGCGAGCTGCCGTTGGAATTGCCGGAAGTGGAAAGCTACATGCCTACGGATAACGGGGAATCGCCGCTTGCCGCTATGACGGACTGGGTGAACACTACTTGCCCGTGCTGCGGCGGGCCGGCGAAGCGGGAAACGGACACGATGCCCCAATGGGCCGGGTCTTCCTGGTATTTCCTGCGCTATACGGATCCGAAAAATGAAACGGCGTTAGCCAGCAAGGAGGCGCTGGAATACTGGATGCCGGTAGACTGGTACAACGGGGGAATGGAGCATACAACGCTGCATCTGCTTTATTCCCGGTTCTGGCATAAATTTTTATACGATGAGAAAATAGTGCCTTGCCCGGAACCATACCAGAAACGTACTTCCCACGGTATGATCCTTGGTTCCAATGGGGAGAAAATGAGCAAATCCCGCGGCAATGTGGTAAACCCGGATGACATCGTAAGGGACTATGGGGCGGATACGCTCCGCACTTATGAGATGTTTATCGGTGCCTTTGAGCTGAGCGCGGCATGGTCGGAGGACGGCGTAAAGGGATGCCGCCGTTTCCTGGAAAGGGTATGGAAGCTCCAGGATCTCCTGACGGAAGAAGAGGGATACAGCGCCGATCTGGAGACGAAGATGCATCAGACGATCAAAAAGGTCAGCGGCGATTTTGAGTGCCTGAAATACAATACGGCGATTGCGGCGATGATGGCTCTTATTAATGATTTTTATAAAAAGAACGCAGTGACGCGGGGAGAGTTCCAGACGCTGATTACGCTGTTAAACCCGGTCGCTCCCCATATTACGGAAGAGCTTTGGGAACTGGTCGGCTTGGAAGGAAAGGTTTACCAGGCGGCATGGCCGGAATTTGATGAAGAGAAGACGGTAGAAGCGACAGTGGAGATCGCAGTACAGGTCAACGGTAAAGTAAGGGGTGCGATTCGGGTGGCGAGCGATATCGGCAAAGAGGAAGCGATTGCTGCTGGAAAAGAAGCTGTCAAAGACAAGATAAACGGAAACGTGGTAAAAGAAATTTATGTGCCGGGCAGGCTGGTTAATCTTGTAGTGAAATAACAGAAGAAATATCGGATACTTCGGACAACAGAAGACACGGGACTCGTTCGGTTTTTGGAACGGTTCCGTGTCTTTTCCTGTCATCATAAGGGTGGCTGGCGGCCTTTATTATCAGACAGCCAGTCAGCGTTTTTTCCTCATCGCCATCAATTTGTTGATTTTTTCTATTTCTTCCGATGTAGAATATTTGCGCAGGGCGGTGACAATCGCTTCGATTTCCTGGTCGTTGAAAGAAATATTCTGTGATTTCCCTTTCTGGGCGATGGACATCAGAAAAGGGAGCATCTGCTCCCGCGAAAGGTTCTGGCCTTCGAAGACGAGCATCTGCAGAAATTGGAGCTTGGTTTTATCAATATTGGCCACCAAGGGGTCATTCATCCATTCGTTCTGGTTCATGCGGGACATTACCTCCAAACATTTCAAACATGGACTGCTGCTCAGGGGAAAGCATACCCATGAGCATTTCCATCATTCCGTTATTTTGATTCGAATCGTTGTTTTCAGCATTTCCGGAAAAAAGATCCGGGGCGAAATCCTTCATCATTTCCATGGTGCGGCTCATTTCTTTATACATTTCCATGGAATGGAAGATGCCAGCTATCTGCTCCAGCTTTTTTTTCTCCTCCCCGGTACAGAACGGGAGCAGCTCGGAACAGAGTTTTTGGATATTGAAATCTTCTTTGTTGAAAGAACAGCCGCTTAGTTCATAAGAATGGGATCGATAGCGTTCAAGGGTATGCTGGAATTCCAGATATTTGATGTAGACGGCGAGCTTCCCCCGCATCGGTTCATCAAAATAGGGCATGACAATTTTCATCATTTGTATGTGGTTGTTCGTATATAATGTATCAAAGGCAATAATTTTGTCATGTTCGTTTTTCTCCATAGAAATCCTTTAACCCCATATGCTTTTTAAATCTTATGTAAGGCAAAAATAAAATATACTCGTTTCGAGGCAGCGGGGCATTCCAGGCAGCCTTTGCTTGTGTATTTTAAGAGAAAATAGGCTCGGATGAGCCTATTTTCAAGATGTGAGCTGATGTGATCCTTAGAAGGAGTTGCCGCAGCAGCAGAGAAGAAGGAGAATCCAGATGATGCTGTCGCATCCGCAGCCGGAGTTGTTGCCGCCGAAAAAGCCGCCGCCGAACCCGCATCCGCAGCCATCGCTGCTGTCGCCGCCGTTGCAGCAGCTGAGCAGGATGAGGATCCAAAGAATAGAATTGCATCCGCAGCCGCCGGATCTGTTGCTATTGCCGCAACCGCAGTTTGTTGCTGTTAAATCACTCATAGTGTTGCCTCCAAAAAAATTTTATTTATGGTTTATACTATGTGCGACGGCTTGGCAGTGTTTCCGTTTAAAATTGATTTCTGTAAAAATAAAATGAAATATTGTTTTTTCATATAAATTACGTATAATGTAATTATAGATTCCTTTCTGGTGAAACAAAAGAGAAAGAAGGGAAAAATGCCAGAGACAAACTTAGCACAGGCAATTAAAGCCGCAAACGATCCGAGGCCTGTCGAACATGGGGCGTATAAATGTATCCAATACGGAAGATAATGTTCCGGGAGAAGGAAAAATTTTTTTTGATATCCGTTTCACCGCATACCATAAAGGGAAGGAAATGAAATTCCTGATTAATATTGAGGCACAAAAATCGTCAGATCCCGGAAAGTTGGGATATCATTTAGAGAATCGAATTATATTTTATTTATCTAGGATGGTTTCCGCACAGAAGCAGACGGAATTTCACCATAGTGATTATGATAATTTGAAAAAAGTCCGCAGCATCTGGATTTGTATGGATAACAGTGCGGATGGGGATTCCATTGAGGAGATCAATCTTAACAGGAGTACAGTTTTTGGGAATAGAAAAAACCTATATGGCATAGATTTGGTGCGGGGCATTATTATTCATGTAAGGAGCGGGAAGAATATTGAGGATTCCCAGAATATATTGGTTTCCATGCTGGAGAAGCTGCTTTCTCAAATAAGTGCCGATGAAAAGAAATGCATACTTGCGAAGAAGTATGGAATGATAATGACAACGGAACTGGAAGGGAGGATACAGACTATGTGCAATCTGTCGGAAAATATTAGAGCCATAGGGATGGAAGAAGGGATAAAGAAAGAACGGATGAATGCTATTGAACGGATGAGGAAAGCTGGCATCACAAAGCAGCAAATGATATCGTTTGGTTATACGGAGGAGGAACTGGCAGAAGCGGAATAAATGATTATTGACAGATCCATAAATCCATGATAGATTAATGACAATTTCATAAATCAGATAAATGTGAGAGATACATAGTTATGATATGCCGTCGATTTCTCCGAGGAAGTGGACAGCATGATATTATGTGCGAGATTCGAGCCTCAGTACGTCCGGCAGACGTAAAAAAGTCTGCCAGGTGTGCCGGGGCTTTTTTATTGGGGGATAAAAATGACAACGAAAGAATACTTATCACAGGTCAGCAGATTAAACCGAATGATACAGAACAAGATATCCGAAATATCCCAGCTTCGGGAACTGGAATGCAGTGTTGCGGGTATGCAGGGGCCGGAAAGATCAGGGGCAGAAGCATATGGGGGAAGGGGAGGGGCATCTTATGCGATGATAGAAGAAATGGAGCATAAACTCGGACAGGCGGTAGAGGAATATGTGCATAAAAGAGAAGCGATTATTTCACAGATCGAAAGCATGGAGGATGAGATATCTTACGATATTTTATTCGCCAGGTACATAGAGAAAAAAACATTGGAAGGGATTGCGGAAAGCCTGCATTACTCTTTCCGGCAGATTACAAGGCTGCATGGAAAGGCGCTGCAGGAGTTTGAGGAGAAATACGGCAATCGGTACCTGGAAGAGGAAAGCCTGTCTCATATGTCCTAGAATGTCCTATAAAAAAGCCGGTATAGTTATACTCGAAGAACAAAACAAAGATTGCCAGATGCGCAGCAGGGAAGCAGGTGTATTGCAGCATGGTATACGGGAATGAAATACTCGTCGAAAGGATCCGATGCGGCTGTTGTGTCGCAGAAAATATGCAGATGTTGCATGAAAACAATCTGCCGCTGATTAAAAAGTTTTTAAAGCCATATGCCGCCTACGAGCCGATGGAAGACATCTTGCAGGAAAGTTACTTTGGGCTGTGGGAAGCGGTGAACCACTATGAGCCGTCTGAACATGTGCAGTTTATTACTTATGCGAAATTCTGGATTATCCGATCGGTACGGAAATACATAGAAAAATGCGGATCCACAGTATACATACCAAGCAATAAAAGGAAGAGCATGACGCTCTGCAGGAGAGTCATGGAGCAGATTGAACAGGAGAGGGGAAGGGAAGCGACCGACAGAGAGATAGCGGCCTTGATGGGGATACCGGAAGAAGAGGTGGGGCTGGTCAGAGCCTATATGCAGGGCGTGGGTAGCCTGGATATGCCGATAGCGGAAGAAAAGGGACTGACGTTTGCAGAAATGCTGCAAGACAGTTTTGACCTGGAGAAGGAAACAGTCAATAAAATATACGCGGAATATGAAAAAACGGAATTGTGGAGAATCGTGGAGCGATATACGGGAGAAAGGGAAAACCGCATCATAAAAGATATTTTCATACATTGCAAAAGCATGGCAATGATTGCCGGGGAGCAAGGCATATCCGTGGACAGGGTGCGCCAGATAAAAGAAAGAGGATTATGGAAGTTAAGGGCAGGTAAAGCGAGGCGGGAACTGCTGGAAAAATTTGATAGGACAGAGGCAGGATTATACAGGGGGGATCTGGCCAGTTACAGGAGGCGCTGCTTTACCTCCGTTGTGGAATATACGGTGATAGAACGGATGGAAGCGGAGGAACGGTATCAACAACATTTAAAGGATATCGAAGAAATACATAGAAAAAGGGTGCTTCGAAATACATCGGAAAGTATGGCAATAAAGGAGGAATGAGAAAAATGGATGTTACACAAATCGGAACAGTTTTAGCAATCGTGGTGATCACGTATTTGATCGGCCTGGGGGTAAAGAGCGTATCGGAGATCAGGGATGAAGCGATTCCTGTGATTGCCGGCGTGTGCGGAGGCATTCTTGGCATTGTCGGGATGTTTGCCATGCCGGATTTCCCGGCAAACGATATTCTGAATGCGATCGCGATCGGAATCGTCAGCGGACTTGCCAGCACAGGCGTAAATCAGGTATGGAAACAGGCGAAAAAGCAATAGCATGCGAAAATTAAGGGCAGAAATGCTCTTATTTTTATATTAACTATAAGGAGGAAAAATTTATGGAATCAGGAATTTCTACGTTAGGGATCACATTTGGTTATGGTATGGAAACGACGGCAGGAGAAAAACCGGCGGCATTTACACAGCTGCACAGGATCAATTCGATCGGAGGGATTACGATTGAGAGCGAGCAGATCGATGCGTCGGCTTTGGAAGATCTCGTTTCACGGTATATCCAGGGAAGGGGCGATACCGGCGGCACATTCCCCGTAGGCGTAAATTATACAAGCGAAACGCTCGACGAGTGGGAAGGCGTTATTTCTGCATATAATGCCGCAAAAGGAACTGGGAAAAGAATGTGGTTTGAGACGATTATACCGGGATTTCCGAAAGCGGAATTTGTTGTTGGGTCCTGCCGGAACGGGGAAAACCTATCTCGCAATGGCGATGGCAATTACCGCATTTAAGCGGGAAGAGGTGGGAAGGATCATTTTGACAAGGCCCGCCATTGAAGCCGGGGAAAAGCTGGGTTTTTTGCCGGGCGATCTGCAGAGCAAAGTGGATCCTTATTTGAGGCCGCTGTATGATGCTTTGTACCAGATTATGGGGGCGGAAAGCTTTGCAAAAAATATGGAAAAAGGTCTGATCGAGGTAGCTCCTCTGGCATATATGAGGGGACGGACGCTGGATAATGCTTTTATCATTCTGGACGAAGCGCAAAATACTACGCCGGCGCAGATGAAAATGTTCTTAACCCGTATCGGTTTTGGCTCCAAAGTGGTCGTGACTGGAGACAGATCCCAGAAGGATCTGATGCCAGGGACGAAGTCGGGGCTGGACGTGGCGATCCAGGTGCTTGGCAGAATCGAGGATATTGCTTTTTGCAGCCTGACCAGCAAAGATGTGGTAAGACATCCGCTGGTGCAGAAGATTGTTATGGCATATGAAGATTATGAGAAGGCGGCGGAGAAGCGACAGAGACGGACAAAAGAGAAAGAGGGCAGGAGAAAGGGGCATAGATCATGACTTCCTATGTGGAAAACGAAACAGATACCGATTTTTCCTTTGATGAGCAGAGACTGGTCAGCCAGGTCATGGAGGCTGTACTGGAGGCGGAAGGCTGCCCTTACGAGGCATCGGTAAATGTGCTGTTGACGGATGACGAGGGGATCAGGGAATATAACAGGGAGTACCGGGGAATAGACCGGGCGACGGATGTGCTTTCTTTTCCGAATATTGCATATGGACAGCCTTCCGATTTTTCGCAAGTGGAGGAAGCCGAGGCAGATTACTTTGACCCGGACAGCGGGGAACTGTTGCTTGGAGATATTATCTTGTCCGTAGATAAAATAAAAGAACAAGCGGAATGTTATGGACACAGCCAGCTGAGGGAGTTTGCTTTTCTGGTGACGCACAGTATGCTGCATCTGTGCGGGTATGACCATATGGAAGAGGCAGATGCCGGCGAGATGGAGGAGAAGCAGCGGAATATATTGGAGAAGCTGGGGATTACCCGGGAGAAATAAGCAAATAAGGAACAATAGGATATGATACAGAATACAAAAGTAAAAAAGACAGGCAAGGGAAGAAGAAGGGATTGGGTGCTGGGCGTCGGATTGATGGCCTGGCTGATCGGATTTGTGTTTCGCATTCCTTTGTCGCGTATGATCGGGGATAAAGGAATTGGTTTTTTTGCCGCAGCGATGGAAATATTCGCGCTGTCCAGCGCAGTGATGTGCTATGGGATTTCAAAAGCCGTGGCGATCTTAGTAAAGTACAGGGCGAAAAGGGATATGTATAAGAGTGCCAGGAAAATATATCAAAGCGCCCTGGTTTTTACCGTATTGATCAGTGTTTTGGCTGCGTTGTTTGTATTCTTCTTTTCGGAGTTTATTGCCCAGACATTTATACTGGAATATAGAGGGTATCTGGCTATCGCCGCAATAGCTCCTGCGATTCTTTTGTCCGGGCTGTTGGGAGTAATGCGGGGCTATTTGCAGGGAATGGGCGCTATGATGCCTACTGTGCATTCCCGGCTGTTGGAAAAATTCATCATGTTTGTAGCAGGGCTTCTTTTGGCTGCCGCATTATTTTCTTATGGAGAAAAAGTGGCCGCGCTGCTCAGGGATACGGAATACGCAGCAGCTTACGGAGCGATGGGGGCTTCCATCGGGGTATGTATTGCATGCGGAGTTGCCATTCTTCACATGCTGCTGATCCGGCTGATCTATGCAGGGACTTTCAAGCAGCAGGTGATGGGGGATACGGCGAAGTATGTGGAATCCAACGGACAGGTTATTTCCACATTTTTTTCCGCAGCCCTGCCCTATATGGTTTGCGCCCTGCTTTATAATATCCATAATCTGGCCGACCAGAGGGTTTTCAATTATGTGATGAATAAGCAGGAAAAGGGAAGCATCCGGGTAGCCCATTGGGGTGTGTATTATGGAAAATACAGTGTGGTGACAGGGATCGTGGCAATTCTCTGTACTATGGCGGCCATTTCTGCCATACCGAGGATTGCGCAAATGTATGATAAGCAGGAATATGGGGAAGTGAAATACCGCATAGGAAGCGCGGTGCATAATCTGGCCGTTTTGACGATTCCCTGTGCCGTATGGGTGGCTGTGCTGGCAAAACCGATCGTTGGCATGTTATTTAAAGGCGACCAGGATACGGCGGTGAAGTTATTGCAGACAGGTTCCGGGGTGATCGTATTTTTTACTTTTGGATATTTCCTTATGCTTTTGATGCAGAGGATACGCAAGATCAGAATGGTGATTCTGGGCGGCCTGGCAGCCTTTTTAATACATCTTGTATTTTTATTTATTCTGATCAGTACCACAAAGCTGGGGATCGTGGCCGTGGCTCTGGGCTTGATGGTTTTCTGGCTGGTAGTCTGTGTCACGGGCTTTGTCGGGGCCGTGCAGTATATGCAGTATTCTCCCGAATGGATACGCACATTCGGAGTGACGGCAGCGGCATCGGCGGCATCCGGCCTTGTGGGAATGCTTCTTTGCAAGGTAATGATTTCATGGGCTGGAGGAATAGCTACGTTTCTGATTTGTATTATCGTATGTATATTGATTTACATCGTATTAATGATTGTATTGCGCGGAATCCGGGAAGATGAGCTGGAAGAAATGCCAGGCGGCAGAGTCATTGTTGTTCTGGCGGAAAGAGTTCATCTGTTATAAGGTTCCTGAATTGGGATACTTTGGCGAATAATTTCATAAAATCTGGCTGATACTGTTTACAAAGGAGAGAGTGCCATGAAATTTGTAAAACGTATCAGTCTTTTTTTTATTATGCCTATGGGAATGTATGCTTTCGGTTTTTATTCCCATATGAAATTAGAGGAGGAATTTTATCCGGGGAAATTCCGGCAGGTGGAAATGGAGGAGAAAAGCGCTGCCGCAGAAGGGGAACCCCAGGTGATTCCGACCGTTTTGGAGGATGAACAGGTGATCAGCGCCGATACCCAATATATTATTGAAGAAGTGGATCTGCAAAAGGGGACTTCAGTGGAAACAAAATGGAAGACACCGGATAAATATATCGGTATGAACCGGCAGCGGTTTGTAAAAGAAATGGAACTCTACCAGCAATCCCCGTCGCTGAAGGACCAGGAACTCGGTTTTGTCAGCGTGGAGGTAGTTTCCTTTTCCAAAGAAAGGGTGGTCATTCGCAAGAGCTACATTTTCAAGGAAATATGCACGAGTTTTTATCTGGTGAACGAGAAAAATTACGTGGTGGTATATTGCGACGATTTGAAGACGGTTTATATGAATACGAATATTACGCTGGATTCCCTGCCGGATGCGCTGAAGCAGGAGATTATACAGAATAAGTATGTGGCTACGGAGGAGGAGCTTTATAATTTTCTGGAGTCTTATTCCAGCTAGGTAAGATGCGCTTGTCATGGAATATGGGGTGTGGTATGATAACACCAGTGTTTTGGCAGGAGGAACGAACGGTGGGAAGGGTGGCAGTAATCGGCGGGGGCGCGTCGGGGATGATGGCGGCGATAACGGCGGCTAGGCTTGGCGCGGAAGTAACCGTATATGAAAAAAATGACAGGGTAGGAAAAAAGATATTGGCCACTGGAAACGGGAAGTGCAATTTTTCCAACCGGGACTTTGGCAAACAGCATTATTATGGGAACTGGGAAAAATTGAAGGGATATTTTGACCAGTTTTCGGTAGAGGATGCGGTGGATTTTTTCAGGAAGGCCGGGATGCTGGTGAAGGATAAGGGGGGATATCTTTATCCATGGCCGGAACAGGCATCCGCAGTGCTGGATATATTGCGGCTGGAAATGAAGCGGAGCGGAGTGGAAACAGAACTTGGTGTCGATGTGGAGAAGATTGGGATAGCTGATGGAGACAGAAAAGGATTTTTCATCATATGCCCCGATGGGGGGAAGAAAACATATGATGCAGTGATACTCGCATGCGGCGGATGCGCGGCGCCGAAAACCGGCTCGGACGGGAGCGGGTTTGCTTTGGCGGGGAAGATGGGGCATCATATTGTACCGGCAGTTCCGGCGCTGGTTCAGTTAAGGTGTAAGGACAGTTTCCTGAAAATAACCGCAGGGGTCAGGTGCTGGGCGAGGATCGGGCTGTATGAGGTAAAAAGGGACGGTGGAAGAAGATTTGTGCAGGAAGAGGAAGGAGAACTGCAATTTACGGATTATGGCATATCGGGCATCCCGGTTTTCCAGATGAGCCGCCAGGCGGCATATTTAGTAGACCAGGGGAAACGGGCGGCAGCATCCATTGATCTGCTTCCGCAGATGGACAGGCAGGAATTTGAGGAAATGTGTATGTGCAGGATGGGAAACGCGCCCGGAAGGACATTAGAAGAATTTTTGGTCGGACTTGCCAATAAAAAGATTAATCTGATGATAATAAAAGAAGCCGGGCATAGGCCGGGAGATGAGGCAGGAGAGCTAGGAGAGAAGAAGCTGAGGGAGCTGCTGCATTCTTATAAAGAACTGTGGGTACATATTTACGCGGCTAATTCCTTTGAACATGCCCAGGTAACGGCAGGGGGCGTGGATTTGGATGAGGTGACGCAGGGGCTGGAATCCCAAAAGGTTCCTGGGATATTTTTTGCAGGAGAATTGCTGGACGTGGACGGAAGGTGCGGGGGTTATAATCTGCAATGGGCTTGGACCAGCGGATATATTGCAGGGAGGAGCGCTGCGGCGCATGGTCGGCAGCGCGATACGAAATTGGGAAAGAGAAACAGGGGGAAGCAGGAATGATTCGGATCAATCAAATCAAAATAAGGGCAGAACGGGAGGGGGAACTGCTGGAAGATAAAATCAGAAAACTGCTCCGGCTGAAAAGAAATGAGACTTTTACCTTTGAAATCGTGAAGCGTTCGATCGATGCGAGGAAAAAGCCGGATATTTTCTATTCTTATACGGTGGATGTGGGCGGTTTGAAAGAGCAGGATGTGGTGAAGAGGGTAAAGGGAGGGCAGGTCAGCATAGTAGAGCCAGTGCGTTATTGTTTTCCGTCTTCCGGGACAAAGAGTATGGAACATAGGCCGGTAATTGTAGGTACAGGCCCTGCAGGGCTGTTTTGCGGGTATATGTTGGCCACTCACGGTTATCGGCCTATTTTGTTGGAACGGGGGATGGAAGTGGAGCAAAGGTGCAGGCAAGTGGAGGAATTTTGGAAAACGGGCCAGCTGGATACGGAGTGCAACGTGCAGTTTGGAGAAGGGGGAGCCGGTACCTTTTCGGATGGCAAATTGAATACGCTGGTAAAAGATAAGGATGGAAGGAATAAAGAGGTTTTATCTATTTTTGTATCCGCAGGCGCGCCGGAACATATTTTGTATGACGGGAAACCGCATATAGGTACGGATATTTTAGCAAAAGTGGTAAAGAATATGCGGGATGTCATTATAGCAAACGGCGGGGAAGTGCGCTTTGATACAAAAATGACGGATTTATACATAGAGGAAGGAAAGGTCAAAGGGCTGGAAATAAGAAAACGGATCAGGGGGAATGCGGACGGGGAAGAACATTTTGTGGAAGAAAGAATCGAAACGGATACGGTAGTATTGGCGATCGGACACAGCGCCAGGGATACTTTCGAGATGCTGCATCGGAACAAAGTGCCGATGGAAGCAAAGGCATTTGCGGTAGGACTGCGGGTGGAACATCCGCAGAATCTGATTGACCAGTCCCAGTATGGAAGGGAATATCCGAAAATCCTGCCTCCGGCTTCTTATAAAGTGACGGCACAAACAAAGGAAGGACGGGGAGTCTATTCTTTTTGCATGTGTCCGGGCGGTTATGTGGTAAACGCTTCTTCCGAAGAAGGCAGGCTGGCGGTAAACGGCATGAGCTACAGCGCCAGGGAAGGAGAGAATGCCAACAGCGCGATTATTGTTTCGGTGAGTGAAAAAGACTATGGAGGTTTTGGCCCGTTGGGAGGAATCGAATTCCAGCGGATGTTGGAAGAGAAAGCTTATAAGATTGGGGAAGGAAGCATTCCCGTAGAATATTATGGGGATTTTAAACGGGCGGTTCTGGAGAAAGCGGAAAATCCCCCTGATGGGAGCCGGGATGGCGAAAGCGGGTGGAAGAGCCAAGGACAAGGGGGAGAGGAACCTTTTTATGGGCGGATTTCCCCTCAAATGAAAGGAATGTGGAAGTTTGGAAAAGTCCATGATATTTTGCCCGATGCTCTGAACCGGGCTTTTGTGGAAGGAATGGAGTATTTTAACAGAAAGATACCGGGCTTTGCCGGAGAGAAAGTGATCTTATCCGGCGTAGAAAGCAGGACATCGTCCCCGGTACGTATCCATAGGGATGACAAAGGCGAGTCGGAGATCGCCGGGCTGTATCCATGCGGGGAAGGCGCGGGCTATGCGGGCGGCATCATGTCGGCAGCTATGGATGGCATTCGTACAGCAGAACAGATTGCGAAACAGAGAGGAGCGTTTGGATATACATGGAAGAAATATATGCCATGGCAGAAATAAATGCCAGGGAAGAATTTCGGAACAGGCTGAAAGATAAGAAGAGGATCGTGGTAAAGATCGGCTCTTCTTCGCTTCAGCACCCGGAAACAGGAGATCTGGATTATACGAAATTGGACGTTCTCGTCAGAGAGCTATGCGATATGCGTAATAAGGGGAAGGATGTAGTGCTGGTGACTTCCGGAGCGATCGCTGTCGGGAAAAAGGCAGTGCATATGAAAGACGGCGGCAGGCACGGAGAGAAAACGATTGCTGAAAAACAGGCTTGCGCGGCGGTGGGACAGGCGAGGCTGATGATGATATACCAAAAAATTTTTGCGGAATATAACCAAGTGGCGGCTCAGATTTTGATGACGAAAAATACGATCGTGGATAATCTGAATCGGTATAACGCGCATAATACGTTTTCAGAGCTCTTTAAGCTTGGGGTGGTTCCTATTGTAAATGAGAATGATACTGTCGCGACTTACGAGATTGAATTCGGGGACAATGACAGCCTTTCCGCTATTGTGGCAGCTTTGGTGGAAGCGGATCTTCTGATCCTGCTTTCGGATATCGACGGCCTTTATACGGATGATCCGAGGAAAAATAAGGATGCGGAGTTTATCCGGGTAGTAGAGAATCTGAGCGAAGAGTTGATGGAAATGGGAAAACCGTCCACCGGCAGCGATGTGGGAACAGGAGGAATGAATACGAAATTGGTTGCGGCAAAGATCGCTACCAGTTCCAACATCGATATGGTAATCGCAAACAGCAGGGATATTAAAGTATTGCATCGTATCCTAGACGGGCAGGAGATCGGCACTTTGTTTGTAGGGAATGGAAAAACTTATTTTGACCTGCCGGAGTTTGTGGAGAAGATGCATGGATGATTGAGTGAAAAATACTGCTTTATACAATTGGTGGCGGCTTTTTGACCAAACCAATCAGAAAAAGGTTTTCGTGTGTACCGATACAAAACTGGAGCAAATCTGTATGGTGGAAACAGATTTGCTCTTTCTTTATGCAGAGATAAAAACAGCACCTATCCATGGAGCTGTTGATGAATAAGGGGTGATAAATAAG